>Ga0310838_1000031_pt1 | contig 290658 bp, 265 predicted proteins | sample SM_ome_6_FD_202241 | JGI IMG/M metagenome (GOLD analysis project Ga0310838, IMG submission 202241) | Sorghum-adapted microbial communities enriched on stacked mutant (SM) sorghum from Joint BioEnergy Institute, Emeryville, California... ...
CCCCGGTTTCGATCCAGCCGGGGCTGATGGCGTTGACGCGAATCCCGTCCGGACCGAGCGACACCGCGAGCGCATGCGTCAGCGAGGCGATCCCGCCCTTCGATGCGGCATAGGCTTCCGAATTCGGCTCGGACATCGCGTGCCGGGTGGAGCAGATGTTGACGATCGCGCCGCCCTTGCCCCGCTTTTTCATCCGCTTGGCGGCCTCGCGGGAGCACAGGAACGTTCCCCGCAGGTTGACGTTCAGCACCCGTTCCCATTCTTCGAGCTCAAGCTCCAACGGAGATTTCCAGATGCCGATTCCCGCGTTGTTGATCAAAATGTCGATTTGGCCGAACGTCTTCTCGGCTTCGGCCATAAGCTCCGCCGCCGATTCCGGACGGGTAAGGTCGGCCGCGACAAACCGCACGCTTCCTCCCGCCTCGGCGATGCTGCGGGCCAGCGCTTCGCCGCCGCTTTCCGCCAGATCGCTTAGCACGACGTTGGCTCCTTGCTCCGCGTAAGCCCGGGACAGCGAGCGGCCGATGCCGCCCGCCGCCCCGGTAATGACAACCGTCGAATTCCGAAACATTCGATCACTCCGCTTTCCTTTTTTCCAACCGGCGCCTCAGCCTTTCCTTCCATCCTTCCGACAAGGCTTGGATGGCTAGCATCCGTCGAATGCCTTCTTCGTCGTCCTTGTCGATAAACAGAATCCGGTTCGCCTCGGCGACGGTCGCCGTGTCTTTGGGCCTTTCGATCAGAACGAGCTCGCCATTGGATACGGTGCCCGGCTCCAGCACGCGAAAATAAAATCCCGTCGCGCCGGACTGGAGCACGAGCGAAGGAAGCTCGTCCAGTCCCCACTTCATGGCCAGCTTCCAGCAGGGCTGGCGGGGCTGGCTGACCTGCAGCTTCACCTTGCCCAGGCTGAAAACGTCGCCGATGCACACTTCGTTTTCGATCCGCCGGTCTACCGTGAAATTTTCCCCGAACGCCCCGTAGTCCAGCTTCTTGCCGAGCACCCGCTCCCAATGCCCGTAGTGCGCGTAGCTGTAAACGCACACGGCCTTGTCGGGACCGCCGTGATTGACAAGATCGGCCTGCTCGTCGCCCGCAAGCCCGGTCGGCCCGAGTGCGATCGGGCCGGAGACCGGCTTCTTGTTGATGCCCGACCTCGTTTCTTTGTTTTTGTAAATTCCCGGCTCCGCCAAAGATACGTTGACGGACAGCAGTGGGATGGTCAGAGCGTCCGCCGCCATTTGCCAAAGTCACTCCATCCGTTTTTCGTTTGCATAAGCCTTTTGCCCGCGCGCCACGCTATGAACGCAGCCATCCAAACCGAACGGGAGGTATTCGCCGTGAGCTCGTCCAAACGCAGAAGGGAAAGCGCCTGGAAAAGCCGCAAGCAAGCCCGGAACCCGCACGGGCCTATCTCTTCCCTGCACGAGTTGGCGCAGGAAGACGGCCCGCCTGAAGAAAAAACGTAAGTCCCGCACCCGCGCCGCCGGCCGGACCGGCTCTCTCATCAGGGCTGCGCCAGCGGCAACACCATCTCATGCCACCGTATGCCGCCATGTTCGTCGTAAACGGCGCCGGTTTCCCGGAAGCCGGCTTGCCGGTACCAGCCGATCAGCGGCCGCTGGCACATCAGCATGACGCCGCGGCGCCCGCCGGATGCGGCCGCATCGATCAGCGCCCGCAAAAGCGCGGCTCCGATTCCGCGTCCTCGCCGTTCGGCGGCCACCGCGACCGTGAGAATGCACAGCCGTTCTCCGTCCGGAGTGCCGCCGTGCGTTTTTTTGAGGCCGACGTCCGAACAATCGCGAGCGTTCGTCAGCACGCCGTTGGCGATGCCTGTAAGCTGCGGCCCGTCCCATGCGGAAAGAAAGTAGGAAGGAAACCGTTCCCACCGATAGCGGAACGCTTCCGGCGAGGCCGCCGCTGCCGGGGGATAGCACGACGCCTCCAACCGGATCGCCAGCTCCAGCTCCTCTTTCGTACGGAGTGGACGGATTTCGACCGTCAAGACAGCTTCGCCTTCTCGGCTGCCGTCAGCCGCCGCCCTCTCGCTTCAAGCACCTGTTTTCCGCCGCTGAGCCCCCAGATTTCGTCGGCGAACTTCTCCGCAAGCTCAAGCCGGTGCAGCGCCACGATAACGGTCGTTCCTTTTTCTTTGCAAAGCTTTCGGAGCAGCGCCATTATCTCCTCCGACGAATGCGGGTCGAGTCCCGACACCGGTTCGTCCGCAAGCAGCAGCTTCGCCCCGTGCGCAATCCCTCTCGCGATGGCGACGCGCTGCCGTTCCCCCCCGCTCAGCTTCTCGGCCTGCTGATGGGCGCGGTCGATCAGGCCGACGGCTTCCAGCGTATCCATGGCGCCCATATAGTCGTCGTTGCGGACCATGCCCGTAAACCGCCGGATGGCCGACACTTGCCCGACGGCTCCGATCAGCACGTTTTTGAGCGCCGTTTTTTTCTCGTAGAGAACCGGTTTTTGCTCCAGATAGGCGATCTGGCGGCGCAGCCTGAACTTGCCCAGGGCGCCGAGCCGGCCGACGTTTTGCCCTTCGAACCAGTATTCGCCGCCGGTCCACGGATCGCGCAAGCCGAGGCAGCGGAGCAGAGTCGACTTGCCGCTGCCGCTCGGTCCGACCACCGCCAGAAACGTTCCCGCCTCCAGCCGGCCGTGAATATCTTCCAATATCGTTTTTCCTTGCGGAAGCTTGCGGGACAATCCCTTTATCGTAATCATCGCTTGCCGAAACTCCTTCTGCCGCGAAAAACGCATTCGCTTTTTCTATAAATCTAGTTTATTTCATTACGGAACTCCTTTCCATACGAACAAATGTTTGCTATAATGGGAACAAGAACATTTGTTCCCCACAATTCGGGTAAAGGTGGAATGATGGATGGTAACCTGCGAGCACTTCCGGTACTTGGAGCCTTCAAGGGGAAACCGCCCGTCACGCGATCTGACCTTCAAATTTTACTCCGACGGGAAACTGACGATTATCGATAACGATACCGGACGCACGATGAACCCCCGCGACTTGAGCGGGGGCAGCTACGATTTTTATGTCCGCCAGCGGCTTGCGTTCATCAGGCGCGATCTGCAGGCCAAACTGGTCAAGTACGCTTGAACGGAATTACGGCACGTTCTTGTCGATGTTGTTCAAGCTGGGAGGACGCCGCGACATCTTGTTCGATTTGACCGTTTCGGCTTCCTCCCTCAGGCTGGAATCGTTTTGCCGGTCGTCCGTTTTGGTGCTTTTGTTTTTCGGCATGGCCCCGCACACCTCCTCCCGTGTCCTTCCAAGGATATCGACCGCGTTGCGCGTCGCGATTCCTAGTATGCTTCAACCCATTCATTTACAAACGGGAAAATCAAAGCGATAATGATTACATCCCCTTTCCCGGCGAGCCGTCACTTTCCGTTCGGCGGAAGGATATGCTGAATCAGACATGCAAGGGAGATATGAGTCGAAGGAGTCGAAGGACATGAAGCAAAATATTCTGTTCGATCTGGACGATACGTTGATCTACTGCAACCGGTATTTTCACGAGGTGTTGAACCGTTTCGGGGAGATCATGCTCGAATGGTTCGGTCCTTTCGGGGCGACGCGGGAGGGCATTATGGAGAAGCATACCGAAATCGATATCGCCGGCGTGAACGTGCTCGGCTTTCAAAGCGAACACTTTCCGCAGTCGTTCGTCGATACGTACCGGTATTACAGCCGTTTGTACGGAAGGAAGATCTCAAGCGAAGAAGAACGGTGGTTATGGGAGCTCGGAATCGGCGTTTACGATCACGAGGTCGAGCCTTATCCGCACATGGAGGAAACGCTGCGGCAGCTGATTGCCGAGGGGCATCGCCTGCATTTGTATACGGGGGGAGAACCCGCTATTCAGCGGCGGAAAATCGAACGAATGAACCTCGAACGCTTTTTCGAAGACCGGATTTATGTCCGTCAACATAAAAATACGGAAGCTCTGCGAAGCATTCTGAAACACGGCAGATTCGATCCGGAGCATACCTGGATGATCGGCAATTCCCTTCGGACCGACGTCATGCCGGCGCTCGAATGCGGCATTCATTCCATCTATCTGAAGCAGGAAGAAGAGTGGGCCTACAACGTCATCCCGATCGAGACGGCCCCCAAAGGCGCGTTCATCACGCTGACCGCCTTAAACGAAGTGCCGCCGGCCATCCATCATTATTTGATGCAGATGAAGGAACCGGGCTGATGCGGCTATTGCCCTTTCAATTTCTCGAACAGCTTGCGCACGCCGTCCGACCATTGCGGATCTTCGGCATAGGTGCGATTGAACCACTCGAACGGATCGTAGCCTTCGGGCCTGCTTTGGCCGAGCTTCGCGATCAGCTTGGCCGCGATGGCGGAGGAATCGGCAATATTGGTGTTGTATTCTTGCCAGCTATGGTATACGTTAAACGGATTGTTGGCGATTTTCTCGGCCTGCTCGTGGGATTTGGGGACAAAGCCCTGCTCCTGGCCGGTTATGGCAAAAAGCAGCAGCGGATGCACGTCGTAGGTGCGGGCGCTCTCCACGATCGCGCCGAAATAAGGCTCGTCCGCGAGCAGGGAATCGCGGCTGCGCAAGTACGCTTTGACCGCCTCGACGTCGAATGCTTCATAGCGAAGCCATTCCGGCATTCCCGCATCCTGCGCTTGCCCGGATGCGGCAGCCGCCGGCTTAGGCGCTGCGGTTTCGGTCTTCACGGATGAAGGGCTTTCCGTGCCCAGTCCGGAAATGACGCCAATCGCGATGCCCCCGGCCAGCACAAGCAGCGACAACGCCCCGACGGCAGATCGGCGCAAGGGAAAAGAAGGCCGTTCCGCCGTTGCCGACGGCGCGTCGGCCGATGGTGCCGGCAAGACCGCTACAGCGCTCCGTTCCGCGGAGCCGGCCGTTCTGCCGACGGCATCGCCCGCTCCCTGCGGCGCGCTGCCTTCGCTTGAGCCCGAGCGGATAGCTTCGGACGGCTGGCCGCGGTTAAGCCAATCGCCGAGCCGAGCCGCGCTCCCCCATCCGGGCAGCCGTTCGCCTGCCCAATCGAGCAGCGACGCCCACGCCTCTTCCGTCAGCAGCTTCAGATCGGCGCAGGCGTCCAACACGTCCTCCAAGCGAACTTCCCGTCTTTCCTTAATCAAGCAGCGCCGGATCAATTCATCGGTTAACCGGTCGCGCACCGCTTCGGGCAACTCGGGCAAGCGGCGATACAGCGCATCGCGGATGGCGGCCGCCACGATTTCGGCCTTGCGGCTGCCCGGAAGAGGCGCATACTTCGTTTGCACATAACGACGTATGACGTTCACATCCGTCGGCGACAACAACGCGGCGCGTTCCATCTATTGATCCTCCTCGCCCGTTCTTCTCTCCGCATTTAAGTGTATCACACAGGAAAGGATCGGAGAAAGCGGCTTCATCGCCAAGCCGAAGTTCAATCCGAAACAGCTTCCGCGATCGCCCGCTGTACCGGTTCGCTGCGTATAAACGCTTCGATCTGCTCCTTCTCGCCCGCCGTGAATTGGTACTCGCAGTCGGTCCCTTCGTCCTGCGGAACGATCTGCACCGGATCGCCCGCATGCGTGCAAATCACCAGCGCCGTCAAATCGATCAGGTCGGCCGGCACGAAGGAATCCTCCGACAGTTCGAAACGCAGGTCGATGTCCACCCACATGTCGTCCCGGCGCTCGATGGTCGGCGAAAACGAAACAAAACGCAGTTCATGCACCTTGTCATCCCCGTAACGGATCAATTCAGGCACACCCCCTTGATTCCTATTTATCTGCTCTATCCCGCCCCGAAATCGCAATAAAGGGGCTGTATCCGGAGCATCGTCTGCCCTCCGGAACAACCCCTTCACTCCCGGCGTTTCGCGTATCGCTCTTCGGCCGTCTTACGGAAGCAGCGTCGAGCCCATCAGGTATTTGTCGACTTCGCGGGCAGCCTCGCGTCCTTCGTTGATCGCCCATACGACGAGGCTTTGTCCGCGGCGCATGTCGCCGGCGGCGAACACTTTGTCGACGTTGGTTCTGTATTTGCCGTAAGCCGCCTTCACATTCGAGCGGCGATCGGTTTCCAGGTTCAGCTCGTCGATAATCGTACGCTCCGGACCTTCGAATCCTACCGCCACGAGGACGAGATCGGCGCGCCAGACTTTCTCGGTTCCCGGAATTTCTTCGTAAATTTTGCGCCCTTGCTCGTCTACGTAACGGCGGATTTGAACCGTATGAAGTTCCTTGACGTTGCCGTTCTCGTCGCCCACAAATTTCTTCGTCAGCACCGAGAAAGCCCGCGGGTCTTCGCCGAACAGCGCCTTTGCCTCTTCGTGCGCGTAGTCCAGCGTATAGACATTCGGGAATTGCGGCCAAGGATTGTTTACCGGATCGCGGGTAAGCGGCGCCTTCGGATGCGTGCCGAATTGGGTTACGCTCGCGCATTGGTGGCGCAGCGCGGTGGCCACGCAGTCCGTTCCGGTGTCGCCGCCGCCGATGACGATGACATGTTTATCTTTGGCGGAAATATAAGTGCCTTCAGCCAGCCCGGTATCGAGATAGCTCTTGATCGTCGAATTCAGGTATTCCATTGCCGGGTAGATGCCCTTCAGCGTCGCGCCTTCGATATCGCCGAGGCCGCGCGCTTTGGTTGCGCCGCCGCACAGCACAACCGCGTCGTATTCTTCCACCAGTTTCTTCGCGGGAATATCCTTGCCGATCTCCGTGTTGGTCACGAAGTTGACGCCTTCCGCCGCCAGCAGGTCGACGCGGCGCTGAACGATGTGCTTTTCCAGCTTCATCGTCGGAATGCCGTAGGTCAGAAGGCCGCCGATCCGGTCCGCCCGTTCGTAGACGGTAACGGTGTGGCCCGCTTTGTTAAGCTGCGCGGCGGCAGCCAGGCCTGCAGGACCGGAGCCGACGATGGCTACCTTTTTCCCGGTGCGCGTTTTGGGCGGCTGCGGTACGACCCAGCCTTCCTCGAAGGCGCGGTCGATGATCGCCTGCTCGATCGTCTTGATCGTAACCGGTTCGCCGATCAGGCCGACCGTACAGGAGCCTTCGCAGGGAGCCGGGCAGACGCGTCCCGTAAACTCGGGGAAGTTGTTCGTTTTCGACAAGCGCTCATAGGCTTCCTTCCACAGCCCCCGGTAAACGAGATTGTTCCATTCCGGAATCAAGTTGTTGATGGGGCATCCCGAAGCGCTGCCGGCCAGTTCCATTCCGGTATGGCAGTACGGGGTTCCGCAGTCCATACAGCGGGCACCCTGGGTACGAAGCTGCTCTTCGGAGAGCATCTGATGGAATTCGTTCCAGTCCTTGATGCGCTCCAACGGATCGCGATCGCCCGGAAGCTCGCGTTTATATTCCATAAATCCCGTAGGCGTCGACATCTTCTTTTCCTCCATCTATCGATATGTCGCATATGCAAGTTGCCTTAATGATAGAAAATCGTATCAAACATTCCGGCAGGCCAGAATGGACTATCCTCTCAATAGTTTGCACTATTCTTCCTTAGCGCCTTCCCGCGAATCGGCGCGCTCGTATTCGCAAAACGCGAACGCAAACGCGTGCTTTTCGTCGGGAGCAACCGGCGTGCGGGAAATAAGACGCCACTTGCGCCGGTCGAATTCGGGGAAAAACGCGTCCCCTTCGACCTCGGCCTCCACCTCGGTCAGAAGCAGACGGTCGGCGTAAGGCAGCATCTGCCTGTAAACGTCCGCTCCCCCGATCACCATCAAAGGCTGATCCCGGTAACGTTCCAGCGCTTCCGCGATCGACCGGACCAGCACGCACCCCGGAGGCGCCTCCGTCATCGACCTGGACAGAATGACATTCGTTCGTCCGGCAAGCGGCCGCTTCAGCGACCGAAACGTCTTGCTGCCCATCAGTACGGGCTTGCCCATCGTCTGCGCTTTAAAAAAAGCCATGTCTGCGGGCAGGCGCCACGGCAAATTGTTGTCGGCGCCGATGACGCCGTTGCGGGCCACGGCGGCAATCATCGTGATCGGCATCCGCGCGCCTCCTTGCATTTGCAATAGTTCTATCATACCATAAACCGCCTAAACGGCGACAGGCGCCTTGATGGCGGGATGATGCTGGTAACCGACAAACTCGAAATCTTCGAACGTATAATCGAAAATGCTGTCGGGCTTGCGTTTGATCACCAGCTTCGGCAGCGGGAACGGCTCGCGGCTGAGCTGCAGCTTCACCTGCTCCAGATGGTTGCTGTAAATATGAACGTCGCCGCCCGACCAGATTAATTCGCCCGCTTCGAGATCGCACTGCTGCGCAACCATGTGCGTAAGCAGCGCGTACGATGCAATGTTGAAAGGCAGCCCGAGGAAGGTATCGACGGAACGCATCGTAAACATGCACGAAAGCTTGCCGCCCGCGACGTAAAATTGAAACGCGAAATGGCAAGGCGGCAGCTTCATCCGGTCGATCTCCGCCGCGTTCCAGGCGCTTACGATATGGCGGCGGGAATCCGGATTGCGCTTAATCGCCTCGATCACGTCCGCAATCTGGTCGATGCGCCGTCCGTCCGGCGCCTCCCAGGCGCGCCATTGCGAGCCGTATACCGGCCCGAGATCGCCGTTCTCGTCCGCCCATTCGTCCCAGATCGACACGCCGTTTTCCTTCAAATAGCGAATATTCGTATCTCCGCTCAAAAACCAGAGCAGCTCGTGAACGATCGACTTCAGATGAAGACGCTTGGTCGTCACCAGCGGAAACCCTTCGGACAGATCGAAACGGAGCTGCCGGCCGAATACGCTGATCGTCCCCGTTCCCGTCCGGTCTTCCTTCTTCACCCCGTGATCGAGAATATCCTGCAGCAAATCCAAATAATTGCGCAAACCGAACACACCTTTTATCGTCATTTATCGTTCATTGTATCATTTCTTGCGGTCTTCTGTCGACGAATAACGAAGCTGCCGCCGTTTTTTCCGGGCCTCGTAGCGCTCCGGCGCGCTCTCGAACAGTTTGCGCTCCTCTTCCGTTTCGGGGATGACTTCCGGCACCGGAACCGGACGCCCTTCTTCGTCCACCGCGACGAACGTGCTGAAGGCGGTCACGGTTACGCGGCGCTCGCCGGTCTCCAGATTTTCGGCCCTGACGACGCAATACAGCTCCATCGAGGTGCGGTGCGTCCAGGTGACGAACGCCTCCAGTTCGATCGCTTCGCCCATCCGGACGGGAGACATAAAGTCGAGGCTGTCCGTCGAAGCCGTGACGACCCTTCGGCCGCAATGCCGCATCGCGGCGATGACGCAAATCTCGTCGATGTCCTGCATCAGCGAACCGCCGAACATCGTGCCGTGGTAATTCGTATCTCCTGGAAACACAAGCCTCGTCTTGATGGAACGGGACATGCTCATTTTTTTGGCTGGAAGCGCCATTCAAATCCCTCCTTCGAAATGACGGTTATAGAAAAACCGCCCTACCGTAGCGGAATTCGGGCGGTTTTGAAGCATGGGCGATTATTTGCGGGGAGCGATCGTGTGGATCGGATGTCCGAGCGCGAGCTCCGCCGTATCCATCGTAATCTCTCCGAGCGTCGGATGCGCGTGAATCGTCAGCGCGATATCCTCGACCGTAGCGCCCATCTCGATGGCGAGGCCGAGCTCGGCAATGATGTTCGACGCTTCGACGCCGGCGATTTGGGCACCGAGGACAAGCCCCGTATCGGCATCGGAGATGATCTTCATGAAGCCGTCCGCGCCGTCGAGCGTCACCGCGCGTCCGTTGCCCCCGAACGGGAACTTGCTCGACTTGACGTTCAGGCCTTTCTCCTTCGCTTCCTTCTCCGTGTAGCCGACGCTTGCGCATTCCGGATCGGAGAACGCGACGGCGGGAATACACTTGTAGTCGACTTTGGACGGCAGTCCCGCGATCGCTTCGGCCGCGACCTTCGCTTCGTAGGAAGCCTTATGCGCCAGCGCAGGGCCGGGCACGATGTCGCCGATCGCGTAGATGTGCGGGATATTCGTGCGGCATTGCTCGTCGACTTCGATCAGGCCGCGCTCGTTGACCTTGACGTTGATCAGGTCGAGTCCGAGCTCGCCGTCGGTGTTCGGACGGCGTCCGACCGTCACGAGCAGATATTCCGCCGTAACCGTCTTCGTCTCCCCGCCCACTTCGTACGTGACGGTAATGTCCTTGTCGGTTTGCTCGGCGCTCTTGGCCAGCGCGCCGTTGACGATTTCGACGTTGTTTTTCTTCAGCTTCTTGACGACCAGTTGGCTCATGTCCTTGTCGAAGCCGGGCAGGATCGTATCCGCGCCTTCGAGGATCGTCACCTTCGTGCCGAACTTCGCGTACATTTGGCCGAGCTCGACGCCAATGTAGCCGCCGCCGATGACGACCAGGCTCTTCGGCACTTCCTGCAGCGACAGGGCTTCCGTCGAAGACAGAATCCGTCCGCCGAACGGGAACGCCTTGAGCTCGATCGGGCGGGAGCCGGTGGCGATGATGCAGTTTTTAAACCGGTAGCGCGGAGCTTCCTGATCGTTGAACAGGCGGGCTTCGTTTTCGCTGATGAACATGACTTCGCCGTTGAACATTTGAACCTTGTTCGCTTTAAGCAGCATTTCGACGCCGCTGGTCATCTTGTTTACGACGGAGTTTTTGTACTCCTGAACCTTGGCGAAGTCAACCGTGACGTTGCCGGCGGACAGGCCGTATTTGTCGGCGTGCAGCATTTCCTCATAATGATGCGCGGCGTTGATCAGCGCCTTGGAGGGGATACAGCCGACGTTCAAACATACGCCGCCCCATTTCGCCTTGTCGGCGATCATGACCTGCTGACCCAACTGCGCGGCGCGAATTGCGGCCACATAGCCGCCGGGTCCTGCGCCGATGACAAGCAGATCGATATCGATTGAAGCGTCTCCTACTACCATGGTTTATACCTCCATTACGAGCAGCTCGGGATCGGCCAGCAGCTGCTTGATGTAGTTCATGAAATTTTGCGCGGTTGCGCCGTCGATGATCCGGTGGTCGAAGCTGAGCGACAGAGCCATTACGGAAGCGGCGACGATTTCGCCGTTCTTGATGACCGGTTTTTCGGAAATACGGCCGGTGCCGAGGATGGCCACTTCCGGGAAGTTGATGACCGGAGTGAAGAACATGCCGCCGGCGGAACCGATATTCGTAATCGTAATGGTGCTGCCTTTAAGCTCGTTCGGAGCGAGTTTGCCTTCGCGGCCGCGCGCGGCGAGGTCGCGGATTTCGTTCGCGATCGTCCAGATGTTTTTGCGGTCGGCGTCGAACACGACCGGAACGAGCAGGCCGTTGTCGGTGTCGGTTGCGATGCCGACATTGTAATACTTCTTGTACACGATTTCGTTGGCCGCTTCGTCGATCGTCGCATTGAGCGCCGGGAATTCGCGGCAAGCGGCAACGAGCGCCTTGACGATAAAAGGCAGGTACGTCAGCTTGACGCCTTTTTTCTCGGCGATCGCCTTGGAACGGTTGCGCAGCGCGACAAGCGCCGTGACGTCGACTTCGTCCATGATCGTCACGTGCGGCGCGGTATAAACGGACTTGACCATGGCGTTTGCGATCGCCTTGCGGATGCCTTTGAACGGAACGCGCTCTTCGACGCCCGGACCGGCTTGGACGGCTTTCGCTGCCGGAGCTTGAGCCGCCGCAGGAGTTGCAGACTCGGCCGCTTGAGCTGCCGCCGGAGCCGCTCCGCCGAAGTTCAGGACGTCTTCGCGGGTGATGCGGCCGTTCTTGCCGGTGCCGGTTACTTCGGCGATGTTGATGCCCTTCTCGCGCGCCAGCTTGCGGACGCTCGGCGTGGCCAGCACGAGCTTGTTCGCCTCGGCTGCCGGAGCTTGAGCCGCCGCGGGTGCCGGAGCGGCTTCGGCAGCGGGCGCTTGCGCGGGCTGGCCTTGCGTGTCGGCGCCGCCCGTCGCCGCGTTGCCGTCCGGAGCCGATACCGCGTCGGCCGGCAGATCGCCTTCCGCCTCGATGATGGCGACGACTTCGCCGACGTGCATAACTTGTCCGTCTTTGGCCAGCACTTCAAGCACTTTGCCGTTTACCGGACACGGCACTTCCACGATCGCCTTGTCGTTTTGCACTTCCATAATGATGTCTTCATCGGTTACCGTCTGGCCGGGGGAAATCAGCATTTTGACGATTTCGCCTTCATGCAGCCCCTCGCCCAGCTCGGGAAATTTGTATTCGAATCTTGCCACGAAGCAAAACCTCCTGTCCGATTAGAACTCCAGCACTTGATTGACCGTTTTGACGATGCGGGCCGGGGTCGGCAGCCACACGTCTTCGATCTGAACGAACGGATACACCGTATCCGGACCCGCGCAGCGAAGAACGGGCGCTTCCAAGTGCAGAATGGCGTTCTCGTTGATTTGGGCGATGATTTCGGCCGCGGCTCCGGCCGACTTTTGCGCTTCCTGGACGACGATCGCGCGGTTCGTCTTTTTGATCGATTCGACGATGGTGTCGATGTCGAGCGGCGACAGCGTTCTCAGGTCGATAACCTCCGCCTGGACGCCGTTTTTCTCCAGTTCGGCGGCCGCTTTAAGCGCCGTATGCACCATCAGGCCGTAAGCGATAATCGTCACGTCCTTGCCTTCGCGGACGACTTTCGCTTTGCCGATCGGCACCGTATATTCGCCTTCCGGCACTTCTTCCCGGAACGCGCGGTACAAGTTCAAATGCTCCATGAAAAAGACCGGGTCGTTGTCGCGGATGGCGGAAATCAGCAAGCCTTTGGCGTCGTACGGATTGGACGGAACCACGACTTTGATCCCCGGCGTTTGAATCGCCAGGCCTTCGAGGGAGTCCGTGTGCAGTTCCGCCGCCTTGACTCCGCCGCCGAACGGCGTGCGGAATACGATCGGGGCGTTGTAGCGTCCGCCGGAACGGTAGCGCATCCGCGCCGCTTGGACGAACATTTGATCCAGCGCCTCGAAAATGAAGCCGACGAATTGAATTTCCGCAATCGGCCGGAAGCCTTGAATGCCCAGACCGACAGCGAGACCGCCGATGGCGGATTCCGCAAGCGGCGTGTCGAATACGCGGTGTTCGCCGAATTCCGCCTGCAAGCCTTCCGTAGCGCGGAACACGCCGCCGACATGGCCGACGTCCTCGCCGAAGATGACAACGTTCGGGTCGCGCTTCAGCTCGACCCGCATCGCGTCTTTAATCGCCTCAATCATAGTCATTTGAGCCATGTTGCAAACTCTCCCATCTTCGTCACGATTTATTGGAAATCCGCTTTTTGACGTTCAAGATCCGGCGGCGTTTGCTCGAACATGGAGTCGATCAAGCCGGCCACGGTCATTTTCTCTGTCTGTTCGGCTTTCTTGATGTGCTCGGCGACCGCCGCTTTCGCTTCTTCCTTCACGCGAGCGGTGTCTTCCTCGGACCAGAGGCCTTTGGCTTCGAGGTATTTGCCGAAACGGACGATCGGATCCTTAAGCGCCCATTCCGCTTCTTCTTCCTTCGTCCGGTATTTCGTCGCGTCGTCGGACATGGAGTGCGGACGGAAACGGTACGTCAAGCCTTCGATCAGCGTCGCGCCGCCTCCGTTGCGGGCGATTTCGGCCGCTTCCTTGACGGCGGAGATGACGGCCAAAACGTCCATGCCGTCCACTTGGACGCCGCGAATGCCCGCAGCCAACGCCTTATGCGCGATCGATTGCGCGGCCGTTTGCTTGCTGTAAGGCGTCGTAATGGCGTAACGGTTGTTTTGCACAAAGTAGATCGCCGGGAGCTTGTAAACGCCGGCAAAGTTCAGGCCTTCGTAGAAGTCGCCTTCGGAGGAGCCGCCGTCGCCCGTGTACGCGATCACGACTCTTTTCTCGTTTTTCAGCTTGAAGCCCATCGCGATGCCGGTGGCATGCAAAATTTGCGCGCCGATAATGATTTGCGGCATGAGCACGTTCACGCCTTCCGGAATTTGGCCGCCGTGCTGATGGCCGCGGGAATACAGGAACGCCTGGTACAGCGGAAGCCCGTGCCAAACGAGCTGCGGCATGTCGCGGTAGCCGGGACAGATAAAGTCCGTCTTCTCGAGCGCATATTCGCTGCCGACCATCGTCGCTTCCTGGCCGGATACCGGGGCGTAGAAGCCGAGACGGCCTTGGCGTCCGAGATTGACCGCACGATCGTCCCAAGTCCGCGTAAACACCATGCGGTACATGATTTCCTTCAACTGATCGTCCGTCAGATCGGGGAGGCGTTCCGGATTGACGATTTCGCCTTCCGGAGACAATACTTGGAGTGGAACGACATCTTCCGACCGCACTTCGTGCGCATGAGCTTGAATCGGCTTAGCCGGAGCATCCAAAGAACCTTTACTCATCTCGATCACCTCGTCTTGAATTGTGGAAGAGGGCTTTCTGTTATAGAATTATTATATCTCTGTTAGAGTGATTTGGTCAAAGAAAAAAAGCCATGTTCCCCGATTCTACTTGTTTTTTATGTATTCCATGTTTGTAGTACAGACTGTTTTCATTAGTATAACAGGATGATACAAACATGCGGCAACCGTTGGTTTTACAGCTTTTGCGGCTGCCTTGGATACGGGGTGAACCGGCTTTGCCCGCGGCCGATTTTCATGAATCGACGAAGGACGCCCTCCCTATGGTGTTCCCATCCGCCGAACCGGCCATACCCGAAGAACGCGGCTGAAAGCCGCTGCAGAAAGGATGACTGTCGCCATGAACGACGCGCATTTGTTCAAACGAACCATCGTCCGGCACGAGGTGCCGAGCCGAATTTTGCCTGAAGGCAAACGCGAAACGCGGATCTATCTGCCCCCCGGTTATCAGGAGACGCTCAGCTACCCCGTCGTCTATTGCCAGGACGGCCAGGACTTTTTCCAGTTTGGAAGGATCGCCACCATCGCGCAAAAAATGATTCTCGACGAAGGCTGGGAGCCGTTTGTCGTCGTCGGCGTGGACGTGGACAAAAAGGTCCGCACTTCCGAATATATGGCGGGCGGCGAGCGCAACGAGCGGTACATCCGTTTTTTTGCCGAGGAGCTGATCCCTTACGTGGAAAACAACATCGCCGTCCGCCGCGCTCCCGACCAGCGGGTGGTGGCCGGCGATTCGCTCGGCGGAGCCGTCAGCCTGTCGCTTGCGCTTTGGTATCCGCAGCTGTTCACTCGTGTGCTGTCGTTGTCCGGCGCTTTCTATGCGGGCTCCATGCTGGAATTGGAAGATCAGGCATCGCTGGAAGGATTAAGCGTCTGGATGACGGTCGGGCTGCAGGAAACCGCGTTCGCAACGGACATGGGCACCTTTAATTTTGTCGAGCTGAACCGGGAAGCGCGGCGGCTGCTCGAAGCCAAAGGCGCGTACGTCGATTACCGCGAAAAGGACGGCGAGCACAAGTGGGGCTTCTGGCAGGCGGAGCTGCCGGAGGCGCTGGGGGCGTTTATCGGTCCGAATGCGCATATGTAAGGCGATCCGGAACAAGCCCGGGATTCGAAAAAGGAGCGTCCCCATAAGGGCGACATCCCAAAAGCCGGCTCCGGACCCGCATAAAAGCGAATGAACCTCCGACCCCCTGTTATGCGGGCCGGGGGTTCATTCTATTTCATAAAAAAGCATTTGTTTTATATCCGGCCCGCCGGAACGGGAGACGGCGCTGCAGTTGCTTTAACAGCAATTGCAAAGTCGCTTCCCGCAAAAGTTCCTATTTTAAGTGCTTTTACAGCAACTGCATCCGGGTGAGCAGCTTCGAGACCGCCCGGCCGGGGCTGCAGTTGCTTAAACAGCAACTGCAAGGCCGATTTCCGCGCAAATTCCCATTTTAAATGCTTTTGTAGCAATTAAATCCCCACGGCTTTAGGTGAACCAACCTGCAGCTTCAGTATGGGACACGCGAATTCACAGGCCAAGTGACCTTTAAACCACAGGCCCGGTTGGACCAACCCCTTGTTGCGGGAGGCGTCTTCGCCAACGAAAGCCGCTCATTCCGTGGCAATCTCCCGCTTGATCCGCTCGAGCAGCCGCTCGCAGCCCGCCTCGACCAATTCGTAAACTTCTTCGAAGTTTCCGGTGTAGTACGGGTCCGGCACGTCCGCGATTCCGCGCTCCGGAAGAAGCGACATAAACCGGATGATTTCCGCTCCGCCGCGATCCCCGACGATGCTACGGATATTCCGCTCGTTGCTGCTGTCCATGGCGACGATAAGGTCCCACCGTTCTCCGTCGTCCGGACGAAGCCGCCTTGCCCGCAAGCCTTCATAAGAAATGCCGTGCCGGTCCAGCAGAAGCCGGGTCCCTTCGTGCGGAGGACGTCCGATATGCCAATCCCCCGTTCCCGCCGAATCGACGGCGATACGATCGGCAAGCCCCGCATCTACCGTTTTTTTGCGGAACACCGCTTCCGCCATCGGCGAGCGGCAGATGTTGCCCAAACATACGAACAATACGCGATACGTTTTCATAATTCCTGTCCTTTCGAATGGCTTTGGACCGTCCGGATCTTCCGCCGGGGAAGCTTCCATCGGTACTGCACGGACAGCATCCGGAACACGACGATCACGGCGAACAGCGCGAGCAGCTCCCACGTTCCCTTCAAATCGCCGACATCGATGGCGAGACCGGCTGCGAGCGCCCAGACTGCATAGATTTCGTCGCGCAGCACAAGCGGCTTGCGCCCCGCCATAATATCGCGGATCATCCCACCGCCGATCCCGGTCAGCATCGCCGCGACCATAACGGCGCTAAGCGGCAGATTCGCGTTGACCGCATACAGCGCCCCTTGAATGGCGAACGCCGACAACCCGATGGCGTCAAAAAAAGCTTCGCCTTTCTTCCATCGGTGAATCCAGGCCGCCGGAAGCAGAAATACGACGAGAATGGCGATGGCCGCAACCCTTAAATAAAGGCCCTGGCTCCACAACGTCGTAACGGGAACGCCGATCAGAAGGTTGCGGATGACCCCTCCCCCGAACGCCGTCACCAGACCGAGCACGAACACGCCGAGAATATCGTACTCCTCTTCCATGGCGACAATGGCGCCGCTGACGGCAAAGGCAATAGTGCCGATAAAGCTGAACAATAGAAAAATGTCCTCCAACGAAGCCTACCTCCGTCGCAACCGGGATGAATGGCGGCGCGAAAACATTATGGGTCTATATTGGCACAGGTTTGTCCATCTGTATTGTAACGGCATCGGAGCGGCTCCGGCAATGGCAGATTTGGGTTCCCGGACCCGGCTCGGACGCGCTATACTGTAATAAGGCCTATAAATCGAAACTGAAGGCCGGAGAGGGTATCGACGCCATGATAAATGCCAACTATTCCCGCGCCCTGATTTTTTCGGGCGGCAATCTTGGCGGCTGGGCCTTGTCCCGCATCCGCCCGGACGATTACCTGATCGGCGCCGACCGCGGGGCGCTTTTTTTGGCGCGGCAAGGACGAGCCCCCCATCTTGCCGTCGGCGATTTCGATTCGATCAGCGAGAACGAGCTGGATCTGGTGCGGAGCGCGGCCGCCGAAACGCTCGCTTTCGATGCCGTCGACAAAGACTGGACCGACACCGAGCTGGCGGTCAGGGAAACCATCGCCCGGGGCTTTCGCGACATCGTCGTCATCGGCGGCCTCGGCACCCGGTTCGATCACAGCCTGGCGAACGTCCATTTGCTGAATGCGGCCGCCGAAGCGGGCTGCCGAGCCATACTCGTGGACGAACATAACGAAATCCGCCTCCTTGCCGCCGGCATAACCGAACGGTTGGAAGCGGATTCCCAATATCCGTACGTTTCATTGCTGCCGCTAACGCCCGCCGTCACCGGCATTACCCTGCAGGGCTTCAAATACCCGCTGACGGACGCGACGATCACGATCGGCATGTCCCTGGGCGTCAGCAACGAGCTGGCCGAGCCCTGCGGCTCGATTCGGATCGGAAGCGGCAAGCTGCTGGTCGTCCGCAGCCGCGATTAACCGACGCGGACGACCATTCCCTCGCAAGCGAGGCGCACGTTGCCGGGCAGCGCATAGTCCCGGCGGACGTCGATGTCGTGCGACAGATGCGTGAAGATCGCCTCGCGCGCCTCCACTTCCCTCACCAGCTCAAGCCCTTCCTTCATATCGTAAAGCGAGCGGGTTTCGAGCGGATACGGCTCCTCGTAGAAGCTGGTCCCGAGCACAAGCAGGGACAGCCCCTTCAGCGGCTCCTTTTCCTCGGCCGACAGATGGATCGAATCCGAGCAGTACGCCCAGGCGACGCCGCTTTCGCGATGGTCGAACCGGTAAGCGTAGGCGTAGCCGTTTTTGCCGTGGTTGACTTTCCAAGGCGTAACGCGCCACTTTCCGTAGTCCATTCCCCCGTCGTTGGCGGTCATGCACAGCCGGCCGCCGATCCACGGGAACCGCTGCGCGGCTTCCTCCAGCACTTCCGCCGGCGCGTACAGCCGCGCGGTCTCTTCCCGCCAGCGGCACATATCGGCCCACTCGACCAGGCCGCCGATATGGTCAAAATGCGCGTGCGTCAACAGTCCCTGAACCACTTGACGGACGCCGAGCCGCTCCATCTGCACCCGCCAGTCGGGGCCGCAGTCGAGCAGCATCGGCGCCTCTCCTTCGGTTTCCAGCCAGAGAGCGGAGCGGAGCCGGACGTTTCTCCCGCTCGTCCTGGCTTCCGAGCAAACCTCGCAGTCGCAATAGACACGCGGCGTGCCCATCGAATCTCCGTTTCCGAGAAACGTGATTTTCATCGCGGTTTCTTCTCCCGTGCAAATCCGTCAGAGCGGCAACAGGGCGATGTCCTGACGCTGCTCCAGCGAGGCGATCATATCCGTCCATTCCTGCGGCTTGTTCGGCAACGCGGAGTAATACCAGCGCAGGAAGCCGACGACAAGAGACGAAGGGATGGACGAGACCGAATCGTCCGCGGGACGGAAGCCCAGATCAAGCCCTCTGACGGCTTTGCCCTCGTGGTCCCAGGACGGATGAACGTAATCGACATCCAGCTTGCGGAAGCCGATATGCGACAGCACTTCCCGGCGCACGACGGGATGCATCGGCTGGATGCCCCCAAACGACAGATTCGCGCCCTCCAGCTCCTGCGGATTGTAGATTTCCGCAAACGTGCCGAGCGACTCGGTGCCGGACTCCCGCTGCAGCCGGGCCAAATCCTTCTCCCGCTCCGTCAGCAGGAACCTTCCGATGCCGAGCCCGGGCCTGCCGATAATCGTAAAGTCGATCATCGCCACGCGGAATTCCGGCCGGTAGCGGTATTCGGTCGCGCCGACGACCTCACCGTCCAGCAGGGCGACGTAAACCTGAATGGTCGGGTCCTGCAGCGGCTCGCGCCAAAGGTCGAAAGCGAGCACTTCCTCCGCCGGGAACACCTCTCCCATCAGCTTGTGCATTTTGGCGAAATACGGGTCGTCCACCGATTGAATACGGTAATATTCAAGCATATATCTCATCCCTTCGTTCGCATATCATCCCAGAACGGGTTGCGCCACTCCATCAGCGCCGCGTTGTTGCACGATTCCTCGTCTTCCAGATAATCCCTCGCCACGCCGATCGGCGTCCGTCCGCAGCGCAGCAGAAACGTCAGCACCGGGTCCTTGATTTCGCCCTTCGTGACCCGCTCGACGTATTCCTCCGGCGTCCAGCGGTCGGCATAGTTCCGGTAGCCCGGCATGCGCCCGCCGCCAAGCAGCCGACGGCAGCCGAGATAGACGACCGTTTCGTACATCGACTGCATCAGCCATTTGCCGAGCCCGAAACGGCGGTATTCCGGGGTGACGCAAATGTCGACGACGTACAGCGTATCGCCGTCCGGCTCGTGATTGCGGATATAGCCTTCGTCCGTCACCGTCGCCCAATCGTGCGGCTCGTCGTCCCGGAGCGTCCGCCGGAGCGCCGTCATCGAACCGACGATCCGGCCGTCCATCTCCACGCAAAGCGCGCCTTCGGGAAATCGCGTCACATGCTCGTTAAGCTGCTCCTCGTTCCACCACAGTTCCGGCGGAAAAGGCGGCGGAAAGCTGGCGGCCTGCACCTCGATCAGTCCGTGAAAGTCACGCTTCGTATAATTGCGGATCACCGCCGGGATCATCCGCTCGCCGTCGGTCGCTATCCATTTTTTCAGCATGCGGGAACCGCTCCTTTCGATCCGAAGCCTGTCTCGGCCTTACTTCCAGTCGGGGTACAAATCCGTGCGGCGATCGCGCCAGGTCGTGACCGAACCGGCCTTGCGCACGTCCTCAAGCAGCGACAAATCCAGATCCGCCGTCACGAGCATATCGGCGTTGATCTCCCCTTCGGCCAAAATGCCTCCGGGCGGAAACGGGATATCGTTTGGCGAAATGATGGCCGCCTGCCCGAAATTCGCGCGCATAAAGTCGACGCGCCGCAAAGAACCGACGGTTCCCGTCGTGACGATGTAAATCTGGTTTTCCACCGCGCGCGCGTGGCAGCAGTAGCGGACGCGGTAAAATCCGTGCCGGTCGTCGGTGCAGGAAGGGCAGAACACCACGTCGGCGCCTTTGGCCCGCACCATCCGGACGATTTCCGGAAACTCGATGTCGTAGCAGGTCAGAAGGCCGATTTTGCCGTAAGGCGTTTCGAACACTTCGACGCCCTCTCCGGGCGATACGTTCCACGCTTCCACTTCCGTCGGCGTGATGTGCAGCTTGTCCTGCCTGAACTGGCGTCCGTCCGGCGCAAACAAAAAAGCGGTGTTGCGCAGCTTATCCCCCGCTTTCGTCACATGCGTGCCGGCGATAATGTACATCCCGTACTCGCGCGCGAGTCCTTCGAACAGCTTCACATAAGCATCCGTATACTCGGGCAGCCGGTCGATCGGCTGGCCGAATCCGGTCGTATCTCCGATCGAAAGCAGCGGAGTCGTCATAAATTCCGGAAACAGCACGAACTGCGCGCCGTATTCCGACGCATTGCGAACGTAATGCTTAACCTGTTCCTCGAATTCGCTCCACTGCCCAATATCCCGCAGGGCGAATTGAACGGCCGAAACTCTCATTTTCACTTCGGTTCCCATCCTTTCCCTTTTCCATTATAGAGCATTTGCGTTCAGGAGCAACTCCATGCTTCGCCGGCTCCCGGCATCGAAAACGGAAATCAGCCATGATAATTTCGAAAGGGTTGCCGACAGCGAAAAAACGCCAGTTCCCAGGCAAGGCCGCTTGGGAATGACGTTTCAATCAGAGATTGCGGGGCAGCTGGATGACGACCGTCGTGCCGCTGCCGGACTTGCTGAACACTTTGATGGTCCCGTCGTGCTGATCGATGATCCGCTTGGCGATGGACAAGCCGAGTCCGCTGCCGCCGGTCGAGCGCTGACGGGCCTCGTCCACGCGGTAAAAACGCTCGAACAGGAACGGGATTTCGCTTTCCGGAATGCCGATGCCGTAGTCGGTCACTTCGATTCGGACGTTGTTTTTTTCCTGGCGGATCCGAACGTCGATCGGTTCCTTGCTGTATTTCATCGCGTTGTCGATCACGATTTGCAGAAATTGCCGGATTTTCTCCTTGTCTCCGACCATATGCACGGCAGAAGAGGACGAATGGACGCGGATTTCGCGGTGAAACGCGGTGCCGAGCACGCCCGCCAGGTCCTTCACGACGCCGACCAATTCGAACTTCTCCTTCTGAAGCCATTCGTCCTGCTCGGCTTCGGCCAGCGCCAGCATCGACCGGGTAAGGCGCTTCAGCCGTTCGGTCTCGGCCGCGATCGCCTCGATCGCCTCGTCCCGCACCTCGGCGTTGTCGCGGCCCCAACGTTTGAGCATGTCCGCGTAGCTTCCGATGACGGTAAGCGGCGTCTTCAGCTCGTGGGAAGCGTCCGCCACGAACTGCTTCTGGCGCTCGATCGTCCGGTCCAGCCGGTCGATCATCTGGTTGAACGCGCGGATGAGCTGCTGAAGCTCGATGCTCTCCTCCCGCCCCATCTTGACCCGGTGCAGCTTGCCGCTGCGGTCGATCTCCCGCATCGTCTGCACCATCTGCCCGATCGGGCCGGTCAGCCGCGAAGTAAACCAGTAGGTGCCGAAAATCGCAAATACGATCGCGCCGACGCTCGTCACGCTCAGCGCACCGATCAGAATTTGCAGATAACTGTCCAGCACGGTGAGCCGTCTGGCCCCTTCCACGACGCCGACAAAATTGCCTTTTTCATATAGAGGAATAGACAAATAGAGCACGCGCTGCCCGTTCATCCGAAGCGTCTCGGACCTGGGAACGTTGCTTACGCTCTGGGAAATCGTGAGCAGTTCGCGATCCCCTACCGTATTGACGACCTCCATGTTTTTCGTCACGATGCGAATCATCTCGTTGGAGTTGTACATATCGCTCAGCAGCTTGGGGTCGTCCAGGTTTTTCATCTGGTTTTTGCGAAGCGTCTCCACCACCAGGGAAGTCTTGTTGGAGATGACCTGCAGTTCCCCGCGGGTCGCGACGCGGATCACCAGAAAATAAACGAAAATATTATATAAAATCAGGATGAAGATAAACCAGAATACGGTAAAAAGCGTGAATCGCGAACGAAGCGTCATGCGTCCGGCTCCTTCAGCATATAGCCGACGCCCCTGACGGTATGCAGCAGCTTATGCCGGTATCCTTTGTCCATTTTTTGCCGCAAATAACGAATGTACACGTCCACCACGTTCGTGTCGCCGATGTACTCGTAGCCCCAAACGTCGGACAAAATTTCTTCCCGCGTCTTCTCCTCGTTTTTGTGGCGGGCCAAATAGAGCAGCAGCTCGAACTCCCGCGGCGTCAAATCGATGGCGTGATCCTTGCGGGTGACTTTGCGCGTAATCAGCTCGATCGTCAAATCGCAAACCTTCAGCACGTCCTCGCTTTCGCCTTCCCGCGAAGCCTTGAAGATGCGCAGCAGGTTGCGCACCCGCGCCAGCAATTCCTCCATCGCAAACGGCTTCGTCACGTAATCGTTGGCGCCGTGCTCGAAACCGCTGACCTTGTCCGGCACCGTGTCCCGGGCGGTCAGCAAAATGACGGGAACCGCTTGATCGTTCTGCCGCAGTCGCCGCAGCACCTCGATGCCGTTCAATCCCGGAAGCATGACGTCGAGCAGCACCAAGTCCCAGCCGCCTTCATTGGCCATCTCCAGGCCTTTGCGGCCGTCGGCGGCCCGGCTGACCTCGTACCCTTCATGCTTAAGCTCCAGCTCCAGGATGCGCGCGATGCCGTCCTCGTCTTCGATAATCAAGATTTTTTCGCTCATAGGCTTTCACCTCGCAACGATTGCTTGGGTTCTATCTCATCTATGTTTAGTAGGGAATTCCAATCCAGCGGCCGCGCCGATGAGGGAAGAAGCGCTTCCGGCCAAGCGGAAACGACGAGCCCGGCGTACTTTATTGTAACATGCCTGCCGGTTACAATCGACTTTCAATCCCAAATTGGCACAAAAAGGTACGCGCATCGTTTCCGTGCAATATCCTGCAAAACCGCCGGCGGCCGCAGCCGTCAGAAAGAAACGCGGCTTTGCGCCGCATCCTGCGGGTCGAACATCCGCAGAATCAGCCCGTCCCAGACGCCCGATTCCGATTCGGCGGCGTTGTGCGGCTCCCCGTTCCAGACGGCGCGGACGACCGATTCGGCCGGGCGCAGCGGCAGCGTTGCCGCCGGCTTCTCCGGGAATAGGCCGAGCCATTCCTTCCTGCCTGCGAACGGATGGTCCCGGTTGGCGATCCACGCGGTGAAAGCGCCGCGCGCGGCGGCAGCCGCCCTTAGCCGCTGGCACGCCTGCTGGCGGCGCTCGCTCCACTTGGCGGGCAGGCAGTCCGCCACAAACAGGATGCTGTCCGCCGCTCGCGCCAGCCAATCGCTTGCGCCCTCGTCCTCCCACCGGCTGGAAACGTCCAGCAGTACGATCGGCGTTCCGAGGCGCCGCAGCCAGGCTGCAAAGGCCTCCTCGGGACGGGCGGCCGAAGCGTGCCGCGGATGCAGCGGATAATAAAGCGCCGCGCCTTCCCGCCAGGCGGGCCGGACCGGCCGTTCCCCGGACGGATCGGCGAACGCCGCGCGTCCGGGCATTCTTCTTTCGCCGTCCAGCCATTGATAGAGCTCCGGGTCTCCTCCGGGGAACTCTACCAAGGCATGGGAGGCGCCAAGTTCCGCGAGGCGGGCCGACAGCCCGAGCGCGGCGAAGGTGGCGCCCGCTCCGGGATAAGCGGAGACGAGCGCGCACACGCGCACGCCGTCGCGCGGCCGCGAAGCTTGCGGGCCGCCGCTCCCTTCGCCCGCCTCCGCGGCGAACGCGGCCAGATCGCGGCGCGCTTCCGCGGCGCTTGCGGGCCGGTCTTGCGGATTGTCGGCAAGCAGCCGCTCCAGCCACTCCGCAAACAGCGGCGGCACCGCGCCGCGCAAACGCCTGATCCTGTCGGATCGCCCGCGCCGGGCGGCAAAATCCCCGCCGGTGAACAAATGATAGGCCAGCGCTCCGAGCCCGTACAAATCGGTCCGGACGTCGGACTGCCCGCCCCGCAGCTGCTCCGGGGCGGCAAACCAGGGCGTTCCGAGACGGAGCGTATCCGACCGGGCCTCCGGCCGATAGTGCCTGGCAATGCCGAAGTCGACCAGCACCGCGCGCCCCCTTCCGTCCACGATCACGTTCGCAGGCTTGAGATCCCGGAACACGACGGGGGGCTCCTGGGCATGCAGATAGCGCAGCGTATCGCAGAGCTGTTCCATCAACCCGAGCACGATCGGATAAGGAAGCCCCGCCGCTTGCCTGGCAAGCACGGTCTCGAGCGTCTCCCCGGCGATATAATCCATCACGATGCAAGCCTCATCCGGGTCGGGCGGGTAATAATCCACGATCCGGGGCAGATTCGGATGCTCCAGCCCGGCAAGCATCCGGGCTTCGGCGATGAACAGGTCCCGTTCTTCGCCCGGCGGACGGGTAAACTTCAGCGCCCTGAGCTTGCCGCCCAGACGAAGATCCTCCGCCAAATAAACGGAGCCCATGCCGCCTTTGCCGATCGGCGACAAAATCCTGTACCGGCCGGCAAACAAGCCGTCCGGCGACGGCGCCCCATGCCGTATCGTCATCTCTTTCGACGCCCCCATCCCATATAAGTTTCGAAACCGGTGCCGAATTTGCGTCGGCAACACGAACCATTTCAGCGCAAATTCACCAAACCGACAAAAAAACGCGCCGGAAGAACGGCCCTGGCTCAAGGCCCGGAGCGGCCGTCCTTCTGGCGCGGGATGCTTTCCCAGCGGCTATGCTTTGCGTCTTACCCACATTGTAACTTCTTCGCGGTTGTGAAACAACTGCTTGATCCTCACGATTTCGAACGCCTTGCCGTATTCCGCCTTGAGCGCCGAAATCGTCTGCAAAGGCTTGCGGTGCATCAGCTTCAGCGTGATCAGCGCGGAAGCGCCGGCGGACAGCGCGGGCGCAAGGTTGGACACGATGCGGCACGTATGGTAAGGGTCCCAGCTCATATCGCAGACGAGCAGGTCGAACGACCCGGGCGCAAAGTCGACCTCGGCCGCGTTGCGGCGCAGATGCCGGAGACGGGGGTGGCCCTTTAGGGAATCCGCCATTTCGGCCGGATCGACGGCCGTCACCTTTAAGCCCCGCTCAAGCAGCACCGATGTCCAGCCGCCCGGGGCCGCGCCCAGATCGAGCGCGTTCGTAAACCGAGACAGCGGCAGGCCGAACGCCTGCTCCGCTTCCAGAAGCTTGAACGCCGCGCGCGAAATAAGCCCGTCGTCGCGGCGGAACCGCACGGCCCCGCCCGGCCAGTCGGACAAATTGTCTTCGGGGGCGGACAATCCCATATACAGCGTCTTTTTGGACGCATAGACGGACAAAATCAGATCGGTGCCGCGCGGGGCGATACCGGCGCCCGCTTCCATCAGCGCGGGGACCATCAGGTCGCGCCCTTCCGCGGAGCCGAACGGAAACGGGCTGTCCTGCGACTTGCGCACCTGAACCGCGACCGTCTTTCCCCGCACGCGGTCCGCGCAGGAAGCGGCGAATCGGATCATCGCGTCCGCGACCGCGTCCGGACCGCCGTCCAGGCCGGCTTCGGCTTCGATCGGGAACAAATGCCGGAGAAATACGGGCTCGTCGCGCCGCAGCTCGGCGATCAGTTCCCGCTCCGGCCGGCCGCCAGCGGCAAAACGGAACGTTTCGCCCGGAGCCAGTCCCGAAACCGTAAGCGCCGGAAACCTTCGCCTCAGCTCGTCCATCGCGTATGGGGCGAAGCCGGGGTTGGCCGTCCCGATAAATTCCATCATGTCAACGATCCTTTCCTATCCGAATCCAGGGACGGTCGTCCTGCCAATCGACCTGTACGTTCAGGCCGTAGCCGATGCGCAGAAACTCGGGCGTCAATACGTCCCGCTTCGGTCCCGACGTCACGATCCGCCCTTCGGCCATCAGCGCCACATGGGTGAAGATGGGCGTAATTTCTTCGATATGGTGCGTGACGTACAGCATCGACAAGTTGCGCCTTGTCAAGGCTTCCAGCGCGTCGAGAAACTTTTCCCGCTCGTACAAATCGAGCCCCGCGCATGGCTCGTCCAAAATGATCAGCCGGGGATCGGCCATCATCGTGCGGGCGAGCAGCACCTTCTTGCGTTCCCCTTGCGACAGCGTTCCGAACGGCTGCTCGGACAGATGGCCGAGGCCGACGCGGTCCAGCTCCTCCTGCGCGCGGTTGCGGACCTCGTCCGGCACCGCCTCGTAAATGCGCAGATAAGCGTTGACGCCGCCCGCGACGATTTCCCAAACCGGGTCGCGCAGCGTCAGCTTCTCGATCAGCGTCGGGCCGATGTAGCCGATTTGCTTGCGCACCTCGCGGACGTCGACCTGCCCGTAACGGTTGCCCAATACGTCCACGGTTCCCGTGGTCGGAAACAGGTAACCGGTGATCATCTCGAGGACGGTCGTTTTGCCGCAACCGTTTCGGCCGAGCAGCACCCAGCGTTCCCCTTCCCCGACCGACAGATCGACTCCGCGCAAAATCTCCCGTTCGCCGCGACGCAGCGTAAGCCGTTTCAACTCGATCAACGTCTTTTCCGCTCCTCTCCCTCATGCTCTCTGTAGATTGTACTTGCGCCATAAGGCGCCTTTCGCCTCCGGCGGTTTCAGGAAGCCCGCGCAGTTTGCGGAACCGCTCCGGACGCCGCAGCCATGATGGCCCCGCCTTACAGCGCTTTGATCCGGAGCGGCCGCAGCAGCTCCACCAGCTCCTGAACGGAGCCGAAGCGATACACCTTGCGATAGCCGCCGCGACGGTCCCAGATGACCAGGCAAGGCACGCTTTCGATCCGAAGCCGTTCGGCAAGTTCCGGTATGATGTTCAGATTGGCGGAAGCCAGCGGGAGATCCGGAAGCACCTCGCAGGCGATTTCCAGCATCCGCCTGGCTACGGCGCACGTGCCGCACAGCGGCGTGTGCACGTACAGCGCAAACGGGCCGCCCACGGCCGCAAGCTCCTCTTTCCACCTCCGCGGGTCCCACTCGATCATGGTTCCGGATCGCCCGCCGCCTGCTGCGCCGCAGCCTGCAGAACGGAATGCGGCATCGGGCCGTCATGCACGATAACCGACGGAGGAGCGGCGTCGCGCAGCGCCCGCACCATTTGCGCCCTGCCCATCGCGCTTGAGGAATGGACATAGATTTCCTTCGGATAAATCGCGCGGGCGATCATGGCGTGCACCACCGCCAGCCCGTTCGGTTGGCCATAGCCGAGCTCGAAATCGAGCGACAGCACATTGACATCGCATTCGGCCAGCAGCAGCAAGCATTCTTCGGCCGACCGGGCGGCCACAAAGCCCTTGGGACAAGGACGCGCATCGTCCAAAAATACGTTGATCATTCCGCTTCCTCCATTGTCGACATTTGACGGACCCGTTCGATCTGGCGCCGATGCGTTCCGTCTTCGTCCGCCGGCGTCTCCAGCAGCAGCGGCGTTCTGCGGATTTCAGGCGTCTCCAGCAGTTTCCGGAGCCACTTGCGGCCGATTTCGCCTTCGGCAAAACGCGCGTGCCGGTCCCGCTTGGAACCGGCGGGATAGCGGGAATCGTTCAGATGAACGGCGGCCAGATGGTCCCAAAAACCGATCTCCCTGGCCCTGGCGGCGAACGCTTCCCAATCCGGCCCGCGCCATTGTCCGCTCGCGAACAAGTGGCACGTATCGAGACAAAAGCCGACCGCCTCCGGCCGGGCGCAGAGCGACCGCACCGTCACCAGCTCGTCCGCCGTCGTGCCCATCGGCCCATGATCGCCCGCCAGATTTTCCAGCAAAATCTTGGCTTGTCCCGTCCACCGGTCGAGCACCCGGTTCAACCAAAGGACGATATTGGTGTATCCTTGCAGCGGGTCGCGGCCCTTGTATATGCCGAAATGAACGACGACGCCGACCGAACCGCATGCCTCCGCGATGGCCAAATCGTTCAGCGTGCTCAGCACCGCCTGCTCCGCGCTCTCGCCTTCGGCCGCCGGATTGACCGGATACGGGCCGTGGGCGACGGAGACGACGCCGTTGTCCCGGCACCACCGGGCGCATCTTTCGGCATCGGCGCGATCGAAAGATTTAAGCTGGAGGCTGCGGGGGTTTTTGGGAAAATATTGAAACGCGTTGCCGCCGATCGCCTGCGCGAACCGGGCCGCTTCGCGGTATCCGCGCCGCGTGCTGACATGGCTTCCGATCCACATGGGCTAATTCGTTCCCTGGCAGCTTGGGCAGTAAAACATTTTGCGCGAGGAGACCGTCTCCATCCGGATCGTGCCGCCGCAGCGGGAACAGGGTTCCCCTTCGCGGCCGTAAACCCGGCAGCGCTCGGCGAAGCCGCCGGTGAGCGTATCCGCCGCCGTCAGCTTTTGGTCCATGTACCCTCCCGCCTCGGCCGCCTCCGTCAGCACCTTGCGCATGGCGCGGTACACATTCCGCTTCGTTCCGTCCGACAACGACGGGATGTCGGCGAACGGCACGACGCCGGCCTCGAAGCAAATTTCGTCCGAGTAGAAGTTGCCGATGCCGGCGATCCACTTCTGATCGACCAGCGCCGGCTTCAGCTTGCCGCGTTTTTTGTCCAGCATGGCGACAAAGGCCTCTTCCGTCAGGCGCGGATCGAACGGCTCCGGTCCGATCTCGCGAAATCTCTCCAGCGCCGTTTTGGCCGTAATCCGGTGCAAATAGCCAAGCCGCAGACCGCCGAAAAACAGCTTGTTGCCGTCCTCGAACGTAAAAATCACCTGAAACCGCGATTCGTCTTTTTCCGCGTGCGGCCCGTAATACAGGTAGCCGCCCAGCATCAGGTGGAGCAGCAGCCGGTTGCCGTCGTCCAGATGGAACAGCAAATGCTTGCCGCGGCGTTCCACGAACATGATTTTGCGGCCCGTGAGCGCGGCTTGAAACGCCTCCGCCGGCTCGTTGATCGTCTTTTCGCGGTTTACGTCAACATGTCGAATCGTCAGTCCGCAAACAAGCGGCGAAAGCTGTTGTCGATACGTCTCCATTTCCGGCCATTCCGGCATTCTGGTCATCCCTTCCAATGTTGTTCATGTTGATTTTTGCCGTATGTAATCCATTCAACAAGGTCCTCAAGGCCCGGGCAAACCGCGTCGGGGAGCGCGCCCGCGGCTTCGCAGCGTTGCCGCCAGTCCGCTTCCGTGCACAAGCCGGTCAGCACCAGCACGGTCGGGCTGCCCGCCGATTGGCCCGCCGCGATGTCCGTATGCGGGTTGTCGCCGACGACCCAGGCGTCCGCAGCGGCAACGCCGGCGCGCTCCAGCGCATAGTTCATCAGAATCGGCGAAGGCTTGCCGATCACGGTGGGCGTCACGCCGGAGGCGGCTTCGAGCAGCGCCGCGATGCTGCCTGCGCCGGGAAGGTACCCGTCCCCCGTCGGAAGAAGGCGGTCCGGATTGGTCAGCAGGTAGGACGCGCCGCGCAGCAGATGGCGCACGGCGGCGGTCAGCCGCTCGTATGTAAGGCCGCGGTCGATGCCCTGGACGACGAGGTCGGCGGCGGCGTCTTCGCGATCGTCCGTCAGGCTGAGCCCCGCCTCCCGAAGCGCTTCGCGGATGCCGTGCTCCCCGATCAGGTAAACCGAAGCGCCGGGGAAGTTCCTCTTGGCGTATTCGGCCGCCGCCTGCGCCGACGTAATCACTTGCCCGGGCGAGGCCGGAATGTTCATTTTATGCAAATGTTCGGCAACCTGCGCGGGCGTTCGCGTCGAATTGTTGGTGACGAACCAGCAGGGCACTCCCCGCGCCGTCATCTCCTCGATCAGCTTGTCCGCCCCCGGAATCGGCGTGTCCCCTTTATAAAGCGTGCCGTCCAGATCGAGCAGCAGCGCCTTGGGCGCCGTCCATCCCGACTCGCGAAGCGTCAATACCGTCATGATGCCCGTCTCTCCTTTATCCGTATCCATTCGGGGTGCCGTATCCGGAAATCGGCCGTCCTTCGGCCCAAACTTCGGCAAAAAACGGGCCCGTTCTTCCTACAATACCCCGATTGCGGGAAAATTGACAAGCAAAAACCCGGCAGTCGAGCGCCGGGAAATTGGGTCGGCTCGAAACGGATCGGGCGCGTCAGCCTTGCCGAAGGGCGAACAGGTCGTCTTCGCCGTCTTCCGGTCCGGCCGGTTGGTCAAACGAGCGCGAGCCCGCTTTGCGTCTCAGGCGTTCGATTCGCCGCTGCAGCGCCTCTCTCAGCTGCCGCGCGCGCAGCGGGTCGCTTCGCGAGGGCGGGCGCCTCAGCGCAAGCTCGAGCGCGCGTTCGGCCAGGCGGAGCGCTTCCGCCACATCCTTGACGCGGTGCTCGTAATGCATCGCCAGCTCGATATGCGCGTCAAGGAAAGGAACGGCCGCCCGCTCCGCCCGTTCGGCGGCGCGCCGCCATAGCGGCACGGCCAAGTCCAGCCGCCCGAGGCGCTTGTAACGGGCGGCGACGGGAAGCCACCAGCGGACCGCCTGCGCTTCCTCGCGGGCGGCAAGCAGCGCGAACAACCGCTCCGCCTTGTCCAACGCCCCGTGGGCTTCGAGCCACACGGCCGTCCGGTACAGCTCCTCGGCTCCTTCCGGCACCTCCTGGCCGCGCGGATCTTCCCTCGTCAACGGAGACAGCAGCGTTCCGAAATGAATCGCCAGCGCGGCCAGCGTCAGCACATCCCGCTCGTTGTGCCGGTAGACGCCCTCCAGGCCGTCCGCGTCTCCGTCGTTCAAAAACCGCATATACAGCTCCGGCGCCAGCGACCCCGGAACGTCCCCTTCCCTGACGATGCCGAGCCGTTCTTCCTCGACATGGCTCAGGCGGCACGATTCCAGCGTATTGCGCCAGAGGGCGCGGGACGGGTGAAGAAAATCGAGGTGGCCCGGCTCGGGTCCGGCGCGCCGCCATCCGTTCAAGATAAACCGGTTGACCAGCACCGGCCAGTCGAAGGTTCGCCCGTTGTACGTGACCAGATGCGTGCGTTCGGCCATCCGGGCCAGCAAATGCGCGAGCATCGCCCGCTCCTCGCCCGGATGGCGGATCAGCGTCTGCTCCACCACGAACCGGCCTTGGCCGGGCGCAATCCAGCCGATGCCGATCATGAACGGCACGTTGCCGGCACCCACCCCAAGGCCCGTCGTTTCCGTGTCGAGAAACAGCAGCCGCTCCGGCGCGACCGGAAGGCGGAGCGCCGAATCGTTCCCCTTGTTTTGACGCGCGGATACCGGGGCCAGATGCTTCGCCCGCTCCAACAGCTCACCGAGCGCGTACCGCCCGTGACGGTGCTCGAGCGGGTATTCGACCGTACGCAGCAGAAAGCTGCCGTAGGCGTTGCTCTTCGTCCGGACCCCGAGCCGGACGAACGCGGGATGGCCCGGCTCCGCTTCGGCCGGGGCATCCGCCGCCGGATCGGCCGGAGCCGCCTGCACGTCAGCGGCACCCGCAGCCGCCGGCGGGTCCTGCGGCGCGCCGGACGCAGACGGCGCTTCCGGCTTTGCGGCCGCTGCCGGATCGGCCTGCGGACCGGCCGCCGAACGCAGCCGCAGCAGTCGCTCTCTCAGCCCTCCGCTCATAGGCGGCCTCCGGCGCGGTCAAGCAGCTTCCGCGCGAGCTCCTTGCCCAGCAGGCCGACTTCCTCGATCGGGCCGACGCAAGCCGGACAGCCGCTCAAACAGCCGCAGCCGGAGATGAGCCGCCCCGCCTCGGCCATCAGCTCGTCGTGAATTTCGTACAGCCTTTGGCTAAGCCCGATGCCGCCCGGATACCGGTCGTAGAAGTAAATGGTCGGACGCTTCGAGAACGTCGATTTCACCTGCGGCACCACGCGGATGTCCAGAGGGTCGCACATCAGGTGCAGCGGCGCGAGATGCACGAGTACGTTGGCGAGGCCGAGCAGCGCCATCTGCATGTCGTTTGCGGTCATGCCCTCCTCCGCTTCCTCGGAGAACGAGAACCAGTAGCCGCTCGTATGCAGATTTTCTTCCGGCAGATGGATCGGTCCGGAACCGATATTTTCGTGCGTGCGCAAGCGGATTTTTTTGAAAATGGTCGGCCTGGCCGTCACCGTGAGCTCTCCGTACTGGCGCAGGAGCGCGCCGGACCGGTCCTCCCGGTCGACGTGGAGCACCTTCAGCTCCACCGCCATGTTGGCGTCCGTAAAGTAGTCGACGTTGACCTGGCGCACGTAAGCCTTTTTCTCCGGGTAATCGAGCTTCTCGACCTGATACTGGACCCCTTCGTGCAAATAAATCGCTTCTTCGTGAATCAGCGTCGGCGCGCTGAACCGGTCGACCTCGCCGATGACGCGGTGGCCGTCGGTCGTGTCGATGATGACGAAGTTCTCCTGCGCGGCGGACCGGAGCGAGATGTTGTTTGCCGGAAACGCCTGCTCCATCCAGTACCAGCGGTCGCCCGACCGATGCAGCACCTTCTCCTCGGCGAGAAATTCGAGCAGATCCTCAAGCTTCTCGCCGCCGAACTGTTCGCCGGCTTCGAACGGAAGCTCATATGCCGCGCATTTGACGTGATCGAGCAAAATCAGCAGGTTGTCCGGGTGAATTCTCGCTTCCTCCGGCGGCCGTCCGAAAAAATAATCCGGGTTCTGGATCAAATACTGATCGAGCGGATTGCTGCTGGCGACCAGAAACGTCACCGAGCTGGAGTGGCGGCGGCCGGCCCGGCCGGACTGCTGCCAGGTGCTTGCGATCGAGCCGGGGTAGCCGTTCAGGACGCAAGCCTGAAGCTGCCCGATGTCGATGCCCAGCTCAAGCGCGTTCGTGCTGACGACGCCGCGAATTTCGCCGCTGCGCAGTCCCCGCTCGATCTCCCGCCGCAGCTTCGGAAGATAGCCTCCGCGGTAGCCGCGGATCGACTTCGCGCCGAGCTCGTGTTTGACCAAGTCTTGCAGGTATGTAAGCAAAATCTCCACCCGCACCCGGCTGCGGGCAAAAACGATCGTCTGAATGCCGCTTTTCAAGAGCAGCGCGGCCAGCTTCTGCGATTCGAGCACGCTGGACCTGCGGATGCCGAGCTGCCGGTTGACGACGGGCGGGTTGTAGAACACCATGTGCTTTTCGCCCGAAGGCGCGCCGTTGTCGTCCACGAGCGCAACCGGCTCGCCGATGAGCCGCTGCGCATGCTCCTGCGGATTGCGGATCGTCGCCGAAGCGCACAAAAACTGCGGATTGCTCCCGTAAAACCGGCAAATCCGCTTGAGCCGCCGGATGACGTTGGCGACATGGCTGCCGAATACGCCGCGGTATGCGTGCAGCTCGTCAATCACGATATAGCGCACGTTCTCGAACAGCTTGACCCATTTCGTATGATGCGGCAGAATCGCCGAATGCAGCATGTCCGGATTGGTCACCACGATATGGCCGGCGTTGCGGATCGCCTGGCGCACCGTGGGCGGCGTATCCCCGTCGTAAGTATGCGTCTTGATGTCGGCTTCCATCAGGTCGGCCAGCTCCTGAAGCTCCGCCACCTGATCCTGCGCCAGCGCCTTGGTCGGAAACAAATAAAGCGCCCTAGCGCTGTCGTCGGCCAGCAGATGCTGAAGCACCGGCAAATTGTAGCAGAGCGTCTTGCCCGATGCCGTCGGCGTCACGGTCACGACGTGCTTGCCTTCCCTGACCGCGCGGTAGGAAGACGCCTGATGCGTGTACAGCCGCTCGATGCCCTTGCTTGCAAGCGCCCGTTTCAGCCTTTCGTCCAGCTCTTCCGGCATCGGCACCGTACGGGCCGGACGCGCCGGCTCCGTGTGCCAATAGGTAACGTTCGCCATCATTTCGGGGCGGCTGCGCAGCATGTCCAGCCATTCCTCGACCGTCGCCGCTTTCCCCGTCCATGGATTCACGATTCCCTCTCCCCCGCCGTTCGTGGATTCGATATTTCCCATTTTACAGAATATACGTTCGTACGGCAACGCATATAAACGTTGGAAAAAACCGGCCGAAGCGCTCCCGCAATGGCGGAGCGGAACGAAAACGTTGTCGAATCGGGCGTCCCCGGCGACAGATGGCCGCAATTCGGGCGTAAATTCGTTCTATTTTCCGACTATTCCGACAACCCGTGTCGGCTTGTGCGCTTTCCCGGGAAAGTTTCATCCCGTTCCGCAGCCCGGTCTTCCCTTGCGGATTCAGGCTGTACTCCGCTGTATACCGGCAATCCGCATTGCGCGGCCTTTTCGGTTTCCTGCGTCCGTATAGAACGGCGGATCGGTTGTCATCCTATCCACGAGAGCTTAAGGCTCCTGAACACGAACTGCGAAAACGGGAGGATTCGAAAAGATGGCAAAACCGGACGACCGCTCCGATAACGTGGAACATTTGCAAGAGGCGGTGCAGAACACGATCGGCAATTTGCGTGAGGCCGAGGACTATCTCGACGAGCACGCGGACGAAATCAGCCCGGCCGAAGCCGAAGCGATCGCGGACAAAAACGAGCGCCGCCGCCACAGCATCGAAAAGTTCCGGAAGGAAATCAAGGACGAAGCCGGAGCGGGCGAGGAGTAACCTGGCCCTTCCGGGCTTGAACGCCGGACCAAAGGGAAGCGCGGCAACGACCCGAACCGGAACAGAAGCTGAGCGTAGCGCGGCCTTGAAACGCAATAGGCTGTCTCCATGCAGGGTTTCTGCTAGGGAGACAGCCTATTGCTTTATACATACGGCGGTTCCCACGCCTTTTTGTGCCAGCCGATGCGCTGCTCCACCACGTTCAGCTTGTCATCGAGCCGGACCTCCGCGCGGAACGGCCAGTCTTTGTCCCTCCAGAACCGCAGATCCGTCCAGGTGACGAGAAATCCCCCGTCCTGCTGCGCCTGCCATTTGACGTAAACCCGTTTCGCAAACCGGAGCAGCGCCTGTACGTTGGCCGTGCCGCGGGAAACGCGGACGCACGCGTGCTCCTCCGCGTCCTGGGGCTTGGGCAGCGTATCGAAAGGCAGCATCCGCCTGCCCTTGATGACGCCCAGATGGAATTCGCCGGTGTCGGCCTGCACGACGTACTGCCAGGTAAACCACCATAAGCCCGGCAAAACGTGAACGGCCAGCGGCCGCCCGAACCGCCTTTTGACGCGCCGGACGACGATCGCGTGGTGAACCGTTCTCCATACGGCGTAAACGGCCGTCGCCACCCATGCGGCCAGACAGACCGCCCCGGGATCGGCCCATACCCCGAGCGCCCAGCCGCCGGCCGCTATGCCGTGCAGCAGCACAAGCGCAATATCGGTCAGGCATAGCGCGTCCAAATGCAGCCATTTGCGCCGGAACGGCCACAGGCACTGCACACCGTACGCGTTGGTCAGATCGAACAGCACGTGAAGGACGACGGCGGCGAATGTCCACGCGCACACGAGCGCGGCATGTTCGCCCGCCCCCCACAGCCAGGACGACGGCCCGCCGATCAGCAAGGGCCAAACCAGCAGCGCGGGAATCGAATGGCTGAAGCCGCGGTGATGCTTGACGTAGGCGTCCGGACCCTTCAGTCGAAGCGCCGAATCGAAATCGGGGGCGTGCGACCCGATCAGCGCGGCCGTCAGAATAGCCGCGGACAGCGCCGGGTCTGCGGCAACCTCCGGCTGAAGATGCGCCATGCCGGCCAGGGTGGCCCCGAACAGCAAATGCGAAACGGTATCCATCGCTTCCCTCTCCTGCCTTTCCAGCAAGTTATGATGGCTTGGCGCCGCCTTTTTATACCTTTTCAAGGACGCCGCCACGTTCACTATACCTCTTGACTGTTCAGGCAACATTACGGGAACGTTAACGCCCCGTAACGATGAAAGCCCCCGCCCGTTTGCCGCTCCGCTCCCAAGGCGAATTCGAGGCTGCAAACGGCGGGGCTTTCCGCAAAACGTTTGCGGCCGACAGAGACGGCCGCTTTATTTTACGGCATTAATTTTTATCGACATTAAAGTACTTGGCCTCCGGATGCGCGAACACCATAGCGGATACCGACGCTTCCGGCTCCATCATAAAGCCCTCCGTCAAATGGACGCCGATATCCTCGGGCTTCATCAGGGCGAAGAGCGGCCCTTGATCCTCCAGATCGGGGCAGGCCGGATAGCCGAACGATACGCGGATGCCCTGGTACCTGGCGCCGAACCGCTGCTTCATCGTCATTTCGGCCGGATCGGGGAAGCCCCACAAATCCCGGATCATCTGATGCACGCGCTCGGCGAGCCCTTCGGCGACTTCCAGAGCGGCAGCCGACAGGACGTGGGAACGGAGGTAATCTCCGCTTTCCTTCCAGGCTTCCGCCTGCTCGCGGGCGCCCGGCCCGGCGGTCACGACCATGAAGGCTACCGAATCCATAATGCCGCTGTCGACGGACTTCAGGAAATCCGCCAGGCACAAATACGGCTCCACCCGCTGGCGCGGGAACGTAAACCGGTGCAGGATGCGCGAATGGTCCTGCGGATCGTAAATGAGGATATCGTCCCCTTCCGACTGCGCGGGAAAGAAGCGGTACATCGCCTGCGGCTTCATCCAGCCTTCTTTTTCCGCGTTCAGCAGGATGCTGTCGACGGTCTCCTTCAGCTGCAGCGCCTTTTCGTCGCCCTTGGCAAGCAGCTCTTCGACGTTGCCTTTCAGACCGAGGTGATGGCCCATCAGCATCTGCATATTCACATAAGGCAAAATGTGCGACAGCGGATAGTCGCGGATGACGTGCCGCTCGTAATCCGGCGGCGTAAACACCGGCGCGTCCTGGGAGATGTTCGACCTGCGCGCGCGGGTGAGCTCCGGCATCTTTTTGTTATCCTCGGATTCCTCCGCAAGCGTTGCAAGCGCCGCCCGATGCTCTTCCAGAAGCCGTTCCCGCTGCTCCGGGTCGCTCAGCTTGTTGGCCAGATCAAGTCCGTCCATCGCGTCCTTAGCGTACAGCACAAGACCGTCGTATTCCGGCGCGATGCGCGTTTTCGTGAACTTCCGCGTCAACGCCGCGCCGCCCACCAGAATCGGCACGTCGATGCCGGCGTTGCGCAAATCCTGCGCGGTCAGCACCATCTGCTGCGCGGATTTGACCAGCAGTCCGGACAGCCCGATGGCATCCGGCTTCTCTTCCCTATAAGCTTCAATGAGCTGTTCCGGCGGCACTTTGATGCCGAGATTGACGATCCGGTAGCCGTTGTTGGACAGAATGATTTCGACCAGGTTTTTGCCGATGTCGTGGACGTCGCCCTTGACGGTCGCCAGGAGGATTTTCCCTTTGACGGCGGAATCGGTTTTCTCCATATGCGGTTCGAGATACGCGACCGACGCCTTCATGACCTCCGCGCTCTGCAGCACTTCCGCCACGATCAGCTCGTTGTTGTTGAAGAGCCGGCCGACTTCTTCCATGCCCGCCATCAGCGGCCCGTTAATAATGTCCAGCGGGCTGTATTTGGCCAGCGCCAGATCGAGATCCTCAAACAGCCCGTCTTTGCTGCCCTCCACCACATATCCGGCAAGCCGTTCCTCAAGCGTAAGGTTGTCGGGTTTCGCCTTTTTCTCGACCTTCTTGTCGCGGAACGCCGCCACGAAAGCCGCCAGCGTCTCGTCGTTCGTATTGTACAGCAGCTCTTCCGCCAGCCGCCGCTCCTCCTCGGGAATGGAGGCGTAGCGCTCCAGCTTTTCGGTATTGACGATCGCATAATCGAGGCCGGCTTTCGTGCACTCGTACAGGAAAACGGAGTTCAGCACTTCGCGCCCCGCATCCGGCAAGCCGAACGAAATGTTGCTCAGGCCCAGAATCGTATGGCACTTCGGCATCGCTTCCTTGATCAGGCGGATGCCTTCGATCGTCTCCTTGGCGGAGCCGATGTATTGCTCGTCTCCGGTCCCGACGGGAAAAACGAGCGGGTCGAAAATAATATCTTCTTCTTTCAGGCCGTATTTGTTCACCAGCAAATCGCGGGAACGAAGGGCGACCTGAAGCTTGTCTTCCCGCTTGATCGCCTGGCCGCGCTCGTCGATGGTTCCGACAACGACGGCCGCGCCGTACCGGTGAACGATCGGCAGCACCTTTTCGAACTTTTCTTCTCCGTCTTCCAGATTGATCGAGTTGATGATCGCCTTGCCCTGGATGTATTTCAGCGCCAGTTCGATCACGGCCGGATCGGTCGTGTCGATCATCAGCGGCGCTTTGACTTTTTTCGTGACGAACTCGAGGAACCGCCTCATGTCTTCCGCTTCGTTGCGGTCCGGGTCCTGCACGCAGATGTCGATCACCTGCGCGCCGTTCTTAACCTGCGCCCGGGCGATTTCCGACGCTTCCTCGTACTTGCCTTCCGCGATCAGGCGCTTGAATTTGCGCGAGCCGAGCACGTTCGTCCGCTCGCCCACCATGTAAGGGCGGCCCGCATCCTCCACGTATACCGTCTCGATGCCGGAAACGGCTGGCGCGTGCCGGCCTTCGGGCTTGCGCGGCGGGACGCCGCGCATCGCCTCCGCGATGGCGGCGATATGGGCCGGCGTCGTGCCGCAGCAGCCGCCCGCCACGTTCAGCCAGCCCTGCTCGGCAAAAGCGCGCAGCTTCTTCGCCAGCGATTCCGGAGACTCGTGGTACTTTCCGTTTTCGTCCGGAAGGCCCGCGTTCGGGTAGCAGCTGACCGCCCGGTTCGCGATGCCGGACAGCGTGCGGATATGGTCCCGCATGAATTCCGGCCCTGTCGCGCAGTTCAGGCCGACCGAAATCGGGTTCAGGTGCTCGAGCGAAATGTAAAACGATTCGATATTTTGGCCGGCGAGCGTCGTCCCCATCGGCTCGATGGTGCCGCTGATCATAACGGGCACTTCGCGGCCTACCCGCTCGAACGCCTGGCGGACGCCGATGCCGGCCGCTTTGACGTTCAGCGTGTCCTGGCACGTTTCGATCAGCAGCACGTCCACGCCGCCCTCAAGCAGCGCTTCCGCCTGCTCGCGGTAGGCCTCCACGAGCTGGTCGAACGTGACGCCGCCCGTCACCGACAGCGTCTTGGTCGTGGGGCCGAGCGCACCCGCGACGTAGCGGGGCTTGTCGGGCGTGGAATAGCGCTCGCAAGCTTCTTTGGCGAGCCTTGCGGCCGCGAGGTTGATCTCGCGCGCCTTTTCGGGGATGCCGTATTCCGCCAGCACGATGCTTGTCGCGCCGAACGTATTCGTCTCGATAATATCGGAGCCCGCTTCCAAATAAGCGGCGTGGATTCCGGAAATGACATCCGGCCGCGTGAGCACCAGCATCTCGTTGCAGCCCTCGAGCTCCTCGCCGCCGAAATCGGCGGCCGTCAAGTTCGCCTGCTGGATCATCGTGCCCATCGCGCCGTCCAGAATCAGGATGCGCTTGGCCATCTCCTCTTGCAAAGACGGCTTCGTATACGTTAAAGTCATGATTAGACGCCTTTCCTCCATCGAAAAAATCGTTAAATTTTATACTACCAGAATCTGATGTTCTCGGAAAGATGTCTGCGTTTCCCCGTCGACAGACGGCGAAGTTTGGATTATAATTAAATCACGAATTCATATTGGGAAAGAAGGAATTACCGATGGCAAAAATTCGCATCCGCAACACCGGTCAGCTGATCGAAGGGGAAGAAAACGTCCGCTCCTTCCTGGAGAAGCAGCAAGTGCTGTATGAACACTGGGATACGTCCAAGCTGCCGGCGCATCTGAAGGACAAGTTTGTCCTCACCGATGAAGAGAAGCAGGAAATCCTGACGACGTACGATGCCGAAATCCGCGATCTGGCAAGCCGCCGCGGCTACCGGACGTGGGACATCGTCGCCCTCTCGGACGCAACGCCGAACATCGAGGAATTGCTCAAAAAATTCGAGCAAGTGCATACGCACACCGAAGACGAGGTCCGCGCCATTACGGCCGGCGAAGGCATCTTCATTATCAAAGGCGACGATTCCGTCGGCTATTTCGACGTGATCCTGAGCGAAGGCGACGTCATCTCGGTTCCGGAAGGAAACCCCCATTTCTTCACGCTGACGGACTTGCGCAAAGTCGTGGCCGTACGCCTGTTCATCGAAACGGAAGGCTGGATCGCGCATCCGTACGAAGACCCTACCTTCGTAAAGTAAACCGCCATCCTGAAAGCATCATCGCCATTTAAGCAACGTTCAAACGGAAAGTCCCCGGCCGCCGAACCGTCAGGTTCGAGCGAAACCAGGGATTTTCCGTTTCGCTTTAGGACAAACGTTTCAGCAGTCCGGGCAATTCCCGCAGGCTTGCGATTTCGTGCGCGGGTACAATCTCGCCGCTGCGGACCGTCCCATGGCGGTTAATCCAGACCGACGTCATGCCGATTCCGTTGGCGCCCTTAATGTCCGTCGTCAGCTTGTCGCCGACCATGACGCCTTCTTCCGGGCCGATGCCCAGACGATCCAGCGCAAACGCAAACAGCTTGGGCGAAGGCTTGCCTTCCCCGAATTGGCCGGAAATGACGATTTCGTCGAAATAAGGAACCAGTTCCGGCGCGCCGTCAAGCTTCTCCTGCTGCAAATCGGGCGAACCGTTCGTCAGCAGCAGCAGACGGTACCGGCCCTTAAGCTCGTCCAGCACTTCGAACGTCTCTTCATAAATATGGGAGCGCTTGCGCCGTTCGGACGCAAACCGTTCTCCGAGCTCCGCGCCGAGCGCGGCGTTGTCGACGCCCAGCGCCGCCAGCCCGCGGGTCCACGCGTCGCGGCGGTAACGCGGCGCGATTTCCTGCAGCCTGCGGAACATCGGGTGCTCCCCTCCGGTAAAATTCCCCCACAGCCCTTCGAACGGATTGATTCCGATCATTTGCGTAAAAGCGTACGTATCATAGCTTTCATAAAGCGCCCGCGCTTCCTGGCGAACCGCCGCTTCCAGCGCGTCGGCGTCGACCCCGGCGGCGCTTGCCCCGTGGCGGGCGGTTGCCTCAAACGCTTCCTTGACGCTGCGTTCGTCCCACAGCAGCGTGTCGTCCAAATCGAACAATACGGCTTTTATCGTCATGTTGCGGCCTCTTCCCCCAATTGTTCTCTCCCGGCTTATTTGCCGGTTCTATGCTCCCATTCGATGCGGTGCGTTTTGGCGTATTCCTGCAGCCTTTCCCCCATCGCTTCAACCGGAAAACGGTTCATCCATTTGGAAAACACCCAGTTGCCGCCTTTTACGGTTTCGATCACGATATATCCGGGCTGCTGGACGATTTTGCGGATTTCGAGCGGCTTCAGCCTTTTGTAGCCGGTAAACCGCCGGGTTTCCAGCGTGTCCTTGCTGATCGACAAATACGGCCTGCGCAGGAAATACACCAGCGCCAGCAGCAGGTAACAGCCTACCGTTACCCAAAACAGCGTTTCGCTGTATTCGTACGTATTGGACCAGGGGCCCGAAATGACGACAAACAATGCCGCGACAAGCAGCAGCAGAATCGGCACGATATAGCTGCGGCCCTTGAACACCTCCACGCGTGCGCCGGAGACGGACAAGGCTTGCTTGCCTTCCTTTTTGCGGCGTTTGTTTAATTGCTTCGTGTTGCGTTCGACCATTCTCTCCCAAGAACGGGACATGCGGGATCCTCCTTCGGCTGCTTGTGTTCCGGATGCGAACCTAATGCTTGATCGATTGGCGCGGCGGCTCGTCGACCCATTCGATGCTGTCCAGCTGCTGACGGAACTGCTGCCGGATATTGCTCAAATACTGACGCCGCAGTTCCTCGCGTTCGGCCTTCTCGTCGTCCGTCAGCCCGACCGTCTTATGTTTACGAGACAACTCGTTGATTCTGGCGATCAATTTCTGCATCTGCGCTCTCCCTCTCCTTCTGCCTGTCCGAAATCCTCTTCTAATGTGACATTTTCGGTTGTCCCCTGTCAAGCCGACGTTCCGAATCGTCAAAAAAAGGCCAACCCGCATGCTGCAGGCTGACCCGTATGTATAGGTATAGGTAGCAAAATTACCCGGAAAGCACGTCGGCGGGAATGACCAGTCTCTGGCCGCTGTCGATCGAGGCGGAGGCGAGACCGTTCCGTTTCATGATGCGATGAACGGCCTGACGGGTGTCCATGCCGTCCCGCTTGACTTCGGCGGCAATCGACCACAGCGTGTCCCCCGCATCCGCGATCACGGTCTTCTCCGAGCCATCGGCAGCCGGAACGGAATCGGTCACGGCGAACGAACGCAAAAAGCTGAAACCGGCAAACAGGATGAGAAAAGACAGGATCAAAAACAGCATCCGGGCCGTCCTCCTCATCGGCAAAGACGGCAAGCCGCGCCGGCTTGCGGAACCTCTGCCGGAACGCCCTCCGTCTGCGTGTCCGTTAGCGGAATTGAGCACCCATATATGAACCATTGCGCTTCACCCCAAACACATGTTCTTGTATGAGCATAACACGAACATACGTTTGAATCAAGCGGATTTCGGAACATTTGTTCGCCGGGAACGAATGTTTGTGCGAACTCCGGTTCTATGTTATGATTTACTAAAGATGAAATTATCCATTTAGGGGAGGGCTGCGGCGTGTCGAGGATGTCGAATCGCCAGACAGCGATTTTGGAATTTATCAAAAACGAAGTGCGGGAGAAGGGATATCCGCCTTCCGTCCGCGAAATCGGGGAAGCCGTCGGGCTCGCTTCCAGCTCCACGGTTCACGGCCATTTGGACCGCCTGGAGAAGAAAGGGCTCATCCGGCGCGACCCGACGAAGCCGCGCGCGATCGAGGTGCTGGTGGACGACGAGGACAAGAACGAACGTTTCCCCCGCACGGTCCGCCAGGTTCCGATCGTCGGCAAGGTAACGGCCGGCGTTCCGATTACGGCGACCGAGAACATCGAGGAATATTACCCGCTGCCGGTTCATATGGTGGGAGACCAACCGGTGTTTATGCTTTCGGTTATGGGGGACAGCATGATCGAAGCCGGCATTTTGAACGGCGATTACGTCATCGTCCGCCAGCAGCCGACCGCAAGCAACGGCGACATCGTCGTGGCCATGACCGAAGACGACGAAGCGACCGTCAAGACGTTTTACAAGGAGAAAGACCATATCCGGCTTCAGCCGGAGAACAGCGCCATGGAGCCGCTGCGGCTCAAGAACGTCACGATCCTCGGCAAAGTGATCGGACTGATCCGCAAATTCCACTGACTGCGCCGCGCGAATGCTGCTGCAGCCTCGCCGCCTGCCAAGCCGCTCGCTCTTCTGGCTTCCGATTGCCCTGGTCCGGATATCCGGTTAGCCAGGGCGGCGCTTTTTTATCCGAGTCCAAAGCCATTCCCCGCCGCCTTTCCACGCTTCTGCCTTCCCCTACCCGAGTTTTGTCCGCGGACGTTGAAAAATTCTCCGATCCCCTGTTCGCCGGTTATCGGCATCCTCTTACCGCTTGAACCCGCAGCGGCGCTGCGTCGGTTTTTTATTAATATCTATGTTTGTCCAGGCAAGCTCAGTCTGCCGATCATAAACTGTAAAACATCGCAGGAAAGGTGGTGAGAGAATGGCCAAACGGAAAAAAGTCATTATCGTGAAACTTCGCCCTGGCGAAAAAGCCATTGTCATTTGTAAGCATAAGAAAAAAAGACACCGCCCTCTGTAACGAAACGGCTAAGGGACTCCCCAAAAAGGCTGTGCCAAAAAAGTTAATCGAGAATATTATTTCGTTTATCTACGCTAATGCACGGACCGTTCGATTTTTTGTTCATAAACTAAGAATGTGATGGACAATCACGAAAAATAAAACAAGGGGTGATTTCATGAGCTATTCTGTTGACGGATATGGCGGCGGCCTCCGTGCGGCTGCATTCGTTCTCGTGCTTTTCATTCTGCTGGTTATCATCCTCAGAGCGGGAATCGGGATTTTCTAAGCCATCACGATCCTTGATTGTCTATCCCATCAAGCTCCATGGAGCGCGATGGGCTTTTTTTGTTATGGCTCCACCTTCCCTGCCGGACGGCTACCATGCGGGATTGTATCATGATCCACCGTAATAAAAAGAGCCCGCCAAAACGACGGACTCATTTTATAATGGTGGGTTCTCCCCATCAATACATCGTCAAATACTGGTCCCGCTCCCATTGGTGAACCTGCGTGCGGTACATATCCCACTCGATCGCCTTCAACTCGTAGAAGTGGCTCAGCGCATGCTCGCCCAGCGCCTCGCAGATGACCTCGTCGCGCATGAGCTCGTTCAGCGCTTCGTTCAAATCGACCGGCAGGCTCGGAATGCCCGCTTCGATCCGCTCTTCGTCGCTCATGACATAGATGTTGCGGTCGACCGGAGCCGGAAGCGGCAGCTTCTTCTTGATGCCGTCCAAACCGGCTTTCAGCATCACGGCCAAAGCCAGGTAAGGGTTGGCGGCCGGATCGGGGTTGCGGACCTCGATGCGCGTGCTGAGACCGCGGGAAGCCGGAATCCGGATCATCGGGCTGCGGTTGCTAGCCGACCAAGCGACGTAGCAGGGCGCCTCGTAACCGGGTACAAGCCGCTTGTACGAGTTGATCGTCGGGTTGGTGATCACCGCCAGCCCGCGCGCGTGGTGCAAAATGCCGGCCATGTAGTGGCGCGCGACCGCGCTCAAGCCAAGCTTGTCGTTCTCGTCGTAGAACGCGTTCTCCGAGCCGCGGAACAACGATTGATGGCAGTGCATGCCGGAACCGTTGATGCCGAAAATCGGCTTCGGCATAAACGTCGCATGCAGGCCGTGCTGGCGGGCGATCGTCTTGACGACCAGCTTGAACGTCTGAATTTGGTCGGCCGCGCGGACGGCGTCCGCATACTTGAAGTCGATTTCATGCTGACCCGGAGCGACCTCATGGTGGGAAGCCTCGATTTCAAAGCCCATTTCCTCGAGCGTAAGCACGATGTCCCGGCGGCAGTTCTCGCCCAGATCCGTCGGCGCCAGATCGAAGTAGCCGCCGTTGTCGTTGAGCTCGGTCGTCGGATTGCCCCTGTCGTCGGTCTGGAAGAGGAAAAATTCCGGCTCCGGTCCGACGTTCATCGCCGTAAAGCCCATTTCTGCCGCTTCCTGCAGCACCCGCTTGAGAATGCCGCGCGGGTCGCCGGCGAACGGCGTTCCGTCCGGCATGTAAACGTCGCAAATCAGGCGGGCCACCTTGTCCTCCGTCACCCACGGGAACACGACCCACGTGCTGAGGTCCGGGTACAAATACATGTCGGACTCTTCGATCCGGACGTAGCCCTCGATGGACGAGCCGTCGAACATCATTTTGTTGTCGAGCGCCTTCTCGAGCTGGCTTACCGGAATTTCGACGTTTTTGATGATTCCCATCAAGTCGGTAAATTGCAAACGAATAAAACGCACGTTCTCTTCCTTTGCAATCCGCAAAATATCCTCTCGCGTATAGCTCATGAGAACCTCCCAATGGTCGTATTAAAAAACTTATTTGGTTTTGAAAAACCGCGACAGTTCGCCCTGAATAAGCGACACTTGCCCAGGACGCTTCGCCTGCATCAACTGCTGCTTCAGGATCCGGTGCAGCTGCGAATCCGACAATTCGCGGCGCTTGACTTCGGTATGCTCATTGATGATCGTTCTGTCGTCGCTGTCTTCTCCGACCGGATTCATGACCTGCTTGATTCCGGCGATATTGACGCCTTTCTCGATAAGCGCCTTGATTTCCAGCAGACGCTCCACATCGTTAAACGAGAACAAGCGTTGGTTGCCTGCCGTCCGGGCCGGTTGGATCAGTTCGTGCTGTTCGTAATATCGGATTTGCCGGGCCGTCAGGTCCGTCAACTTCATGACGATGCCGATCGGAAACAGCGCCATATTCCTGCGTATCTCGTCCCCAGCCATAACATCAACCTTCCATCATCAAGCATAGATTTTGTAAACACTTCCATTGTATCGTCTTCACAAATACATGTCAAGGCGTGTAAGGTTTAGTGCGGTTTTGGGACCGCACACGAGGGCAAGACCGCGCCGAAACTTACAGCAAGCCGCGCTCCCGCAAGTCCGATAACGCCTGATGAACAGCCAGTTTGACATGGGCGTAAGTCAGGCCGCCCTGCATAAACGCGATGTAAGGTTCGCGAATGGGCGCATCGGCGGAAAGCTCCAGGCTCCCTCCCTGGATGAACGTTCCGGCGGCCATGATGACCGGATGCTCATACCCGGGCATGTCCCACGGCTCGGGAACGACGTGGGCGTCCACCGCCGCCGCTTTCTGAACGGCTTGTACAAACGTAATCAGGTGTTCGGCCGAGGAGAACTTGATCGCCTGAATGAGATCCGTACGCGGGTCGTTCCAGGCGGGATGCGTCTCGAATCCGAGCTGCGCGAACACGGCCGCGGCGAAAATGCTGCCCTTTACCGCCTGGCTGACGAGCAGCGGAGCCAGATACAAGCCCTGGAAAATCGAACGCGTCGTGCCGAGCATCGCGCCGACTTCTCCGCCGATGCCCGGCGCCGTCAGCCGGTAGGAGGCCAGCTCCACCAAACGGCGCTTGCCGGCGATATAGCCGCCGCTCGCCGCAAGACCTCCGCCCGGATTTTTGATCAGCGAGCCCGCGATCAGGTCCGCGCCCGCTTCCGTCGGTTCCCGTTCCTCCGTAAACTCGCCGTAGCAGTTGTCTACGAACACGACCGCATCCGGCTTGATCGCCTTCAGGCGGCGGACCATCTCGCCGATCTCGTCCACCGTAAACGACGGCCGAAAGTCGTAGCCTCGCGAACGCTGGATGGCGAACACCTTCGTCCGCTCCGTCGTCAAGGCGGAGACGGTCTCCCAATCGACGCTGCCGTCCGGATGAAGCGGGGCTACGGCCGAGCGGACGCCCCAGTCGGCAAGCGAGCCCGTCCCGTCTTCCGGCTTGCCGATCACCTTGTGCAGCGTGTCGTACGGCTTGCCCGTGACGAACACGATCTCGTCCCCCGGCCTGACGATTCCGAACAACGCCGTCGCGATCGTGTGGGTGCCGGATACGAGATGCGGACGGACGAGGGCCGCTTCGGCCCCGAACACATCCGCGTAAACCTCGTCCAGCGTCTCCCTCCCCCGATCGTTATACCCGTAACCGGTCGAACCCGCGAAATGAAAATCGCTCACCTTGCGCCGCTGAAACGCCCGAATCACTTTCCACTGGTTGCGCTGCGCGATTTCATCCGCCTCCCGGAGTTTGCTTGCGGCCATTTCTTCCGCAGACCTCTCCAGTTTTTCCCAATCTCCATTCCATTGTGCCATTCGCCATTGCTCTCCAATCTTCAGTTCAAAACCCAATCTTTTATTTTGTTCTGTATCCCAAGCCGAAAAATAACGGTTAGTCCGATCCCGCGCCGCGATCTTCGGTTTCCGCCCGTTCGCTCACGGTCTCCGGCGGTTCCGCCGCGCCTTCCAAGCGATAGGGCAGCAGCGGGCCGCCCCATTTGGCCATATCCGCCGGATTCACCCGCACGGTCAGAAGCAGCCAGTCTTCCTCCGTCTTTTGTTCCGTTACATCGCCGATCCGGTAAGCGAGCGCCGCCAAATCCCCCCGCGAGGCAGGAAGGCGAAGGCGGCACACGCCTTCAAGCAGCAACTCCTCGATGCGGTGCAGGAGCCTGTTCAAATCCCGCTCGTTCCAGGCGCTGATGCGCAGCGCCTCTTCTCCCCCGCCCAGCAACGCCAACGATTCGGGCGGGCAAGCGTCGATCTTGTTGTACACGAGCAAGGTCGGCTTCGCCGCCGCCCCCAGCTCGGCCAGCACCTGCTCCACGACGGCGCGCTGCCGGTCTCTCATCGGCGAGGAAGCGTCCACCACATGCAGCAGCAAGTCCGCTTCGCCCGCTTCTTCCAGCGTCGCGCGGAACGCGGCGACCAGATCGTGCGGCAAGTTCTGGATAAAGCCGACCGTATCGGTCAGCAGCACCTCTTTGCCGCCCGGCAGCCTGAGCTGCCTCGTCGTCGGATCGAGCGTCGCGAACAGCTTGTCCTCCGCGAGGACGTCCGCGTCCGTCAACTGCCGCAGCAGCGTCGATTTGCCCGCATTCGTATAGCCGACAAGCGCGACCTGCACGACGCCGGCTTTTTTCCGCCGCTCGCGGTGCAGGTTTCGGTGCGCGGCTACGTCTTTGAGCTGGCGTTTCAGCTCGCCGATCCGGTTCCGGATATGGCGGCGGTCCGTCTCCAGCTTCGTTTCGCCCGGCCCGCGCGTGCCGATGCCGCCGCCGAGCCGGGACAGGTTTTTGCCGTGGCCGGAAAGCCGCGGCAGCAGATACGTAAGCTGAGCCAGCTCCACCTGCAAAATGCCTTCGCGCGTTTTGGCGCGTCTTGCGAAAATGTCCAGGATGAGCTGCGTGCGGTCGATAATCTTGACATCCAGCGCGTCCTCCAGATTCCGAACCTGCGCGCCCGACAGCTCCTGGTCGAAGATCGCCGTATGAATGTCGCCTTGGGCGATTCGCGCTTTCATTTCTTCAGCCTTGCCTTTGCCCACAAACCATTTGGAATCCGGCACGTCCCGATACTGGACGATCGTGCCGGCCACTTCGACGCCGGCGGTCTCGGCCAAATTCACCAGCTCCGCCAGCGAATGCTCCGGATCGGCGCCGCTTCTCCGCACTTCGTCGGTCACCAGGCTGACCAGCAGCGCGCGTTCGCGTCCGCCGGCTCCGGTTTCGTATGTACTCGGTTTCATCGAACCCGCCATTCCTCCATTTTCGCTTGATATGCCGGCCGGAAAGATCCGTCCCGGCGAATCGGACTTCGCCGGGAATCGATACGGCGCGTTACATCGCGCCTCCGCCTCCCGCCTCCGCGCGCAAATCTTCCGGCCGCAACGACATCAGCTCCTGGCGGCCGGGCGATCCGTTCGGATACTGGGACAGCAGCCGGACCGCCTGATTGCGGATCGCCCGTTCCAGCATATTGCGTACGAATCGCGCATTGCTGAAATGATAAGGCGATTCCTCCTTCTCCTTCACCAGCAGCTGCCTCAGCTTGAACAATGTCTGCGGCATCCACGCGTAGTCGCGCTGCCTGGCCATCGTTTCCGCGATCTGGATCAGTTGGTCGATGGAATAATCGGGAAACTCGATCCGGATCGGAAACCGCGACGGCAACCCGGGATTGGTCATCAGAAACAGGTCGATTTCCGACGTATATCCGGCCAAGATCAGAATGAACTGGTTTTTGTAGTCCTCCATCGCCTTGACCAGCGTATCGATCGCTTCCTTGCCGAAATCCTTCTCCCCTCCGCGCGCCAGGCTGTAGGCCTCGTCGACGAAGAGCACGCCGCCGAGCGCTTTCTTGACCAGATCGCGCGTTTTTTGCGCGGTGTGGCCGATGTATTCGCCGACAAGGTCGGCGCGCTCCACTTCGACGAGATGGCCTTTGGAAAGCAGCCCCATGCCCTGAAACAGCTTCGCGAGCAGCCTCGCCACCGTCGTTTTCCCCGTTCCGGGATTGCCTTTGAAAATCATGTGGTACACATGCGCCGTACTCTGCAAGCCCGCGTCCGAGCGAAGTTGGGCAATTTGCAGCAGGGCGTAAATTTCGTAGACGAGTTCCTTGACGTTGTCGAGGCCGACCATCGCGTCAAGCTCCTTCTGAAACTCGAGCCAAGGACCGCTTGTCGGCAACGGCCGCGCCGAAGCTTCCGGAACGCTCGCGCTTACCGGCGCGGACGCGTCGGGCTGGCGCAGCACGACGTTGATTTGCCGGGACGGCCTTGCGGCGGCCGCTTGCCTCATCTCGGATGTTCCCGCTCTCGGATTCAACGCTATCCCTCCGCCCCCGCCAAAGTCGGCAGATTCGCCGCTATTCCAATCTATTCGGGCGAATCATCCTCCATGCAACAGCCACTTCTGGGCCAGCCACTTCGTATAGGCGAGGACTTCGCGGGTCCGGTGGTATGGCATGTTCAGCACGCGGCTCTCCGTCACGCTGACCTGAACCGGATCGTAGCCGAGATACGCGGCGATGTCGCCCGCCCGGGAGCCGTGGTATTGATGGGTAACGATGACAGCGCTTGTCCAGCCCCGGCGTTCCATGATGCGTTTGGCGAACTTCAAATTCTCATACGTGCTCGTGGACTCGGTCTCCAGCTCCATCGCTTCTGCCGGAACGCCGCGTTCGAGCAAGTAATTGCGCATGCCTTCCGCTTCGGTCAACGTCGCACCGTTCGCGTCGAGACCTCCCGTCAGCAGCAAATAGCGAACGGCTCCGGACCGGTACAGCGCAAGCGCGTGATCCAGCCTTTCCCGAAGGCCCGGACTCGGCACGTTGTTCCACAAGCTCGCGCCAAGCACGATCGCGACATCGGATGTCCCCCGGATGCCCGCGGCCGGCTGTCCCTCGTACCGCATAATGACGGCCAGCAGCGTCAGACACCAGGCCGCGAGCGCCGCGGCGCCCAGCAGCGCGAGCCGCCAAGCGGCCCGCAGCAGGCGTCTGCGCCTGCGTCCCGCGGAAAGCCGGGACGGATTGGCAGACGGCTCCCGCACATCTTCAGCGCTTCCGTTCATCTTTTCCAAGCTCCCACCCCAGCCGCGGAAGCATCGTCCGGCGATGCTCCCGGCTTAACTCGAAATAAGGAAACCGCTTGTGCCGGATCATGGCGAGCACCTTGTCCGCCGTGCGCTGGGCGAGAGCCGAGTCGCGCTCGGTAATGAGTCCGTCGTCGAGCGCTTCCTCCAGCTCGTCTTCGTCCAGCAGCAGCGTCTCGCCGGTCGGCAGCACCACGATGTCCAAATACAGATCGTCGAACCACGGCACCTGCTGTTCGGTCATCCCTTGCGTTTTGCAGACGTCGATATACCATTGCACGACCTGGCCCTTGTCGTCGAACATCGTCGTCACCACATAATGTTCCCCCCGCGGAAAGTGCTGCATCCACAAATACCCTTTGTCCGCAAGGCACATGCGCCGGCCGTTATATTCCTTCCATAGCGGATCGCGCAGTTCGTGAATTTTGTAAAAGGTGACAAACCCCCGAAACGACGGTTCGTCCAGCGTAAAACAAGCATAGCTCTTCTTTAAGATCCGGCGCCAGTTGGCCCGGTCCGAAAATTTACGTTTCATCTCTTATTCGTCCCCGGTAAGCAGATTTAAACAAAGCTTACCACAACTTACCTTCAGCCACCAGCGAACGGGGCGATCTTCCGCTTTCGCCGCTTTCTTCAGCGCAAGCTTTTTTCCATCCGGACATGCAAAATATTCGCGTCGTAAAAAGGCTCCGCGGAGACCGTGACATAACCGAGCTTGCGGTAAAACCGTTCCGCGGCGCACTGGCTGTCCAGCACGGCTTTTCCGTAGCCGGACGCTTTCGCATCCTCTTCCATCGCTTCAATCAGCTTTCTGCCGACGCCTAGGCCCCTGAAGGGCAGCAAAACGGCGATCCGCTGAAATTTGGCCGTTCCGGGCTCGTATTCGCGCCAGCGCCCCGCCGCAACGGCTTTCCCCTCGCTAAGGACAAGCCAGTGGCGGCAGGAGCCGTCGACGGTGTCGTATTCATCCAGCTCCAGGTCCTCGGGAACGCCCTGCTCCTCCACAAATACGGTCTTGCGTATGCGAAGGCAATCGTTCAATTGCGCTTCGTTCGTCACTTTCACGCATTGCATGGCTCACGGCTCCTTGTCCATTAAAAAGGTTCGAAAAGCATGGAAAGGGAACAAGCGTACGCTTGTTCCCGATATTCGGCGTATTCGCCGGCCAAGCTCGGCAAGTGCGTCGCCGCTGCGCCCCGGTCAGGGCGTTTGGCCGGGAAGCGGGACCGCCTGCCCTTCCGAATTCGTCGCCGGAACGGAAGGCTGCGCGGGAGACGGGGAAACGGAGCCCGGTTCCGGGGAAGGACTGTTCGAAATATCTCCCCATTCCTGGCCGTTTCCGCCGGCATTGCCGCCGCCGTTGCCGCGTCCGTTGCCGTCTCCGCGGTTCCCGCGGCCGTTCCCGCGGCCGTTGCCTCGGTCGATTCCGTTCTCGTTGCCGCTCGGATTTCCGATCGCGTTGCCGCCGCCGTTTTCGCCGCCGTTGCCGATTTCCCCGTTGTTGTTGCCGGTTCCGTCGGTTATGGTGCCGTCTCCGGTGCCGTTGCCTTCATCCGGGTTGTCGGACGGAAGCCCCGTCCCTACGTCCGGACCGGGCTCCGGCGACGTATCCAGCTCGGTCGTCACCTTGACGGTAACGCCGGCCGACGGCTTGCCTTCCAGGTTCAGCGCCGACGAATAAGCTTTGACGTAGTACGTATACGTCATCTCCGGCAAGATCGCCATATCCTCGTACGCGGGCTCGGCCGTTTCGGCCAGCAGGCTGAAGCCGGCTTCGCTCGCTTCCTTGCGGTAAATTTTGTAGGTGATGCCATCCCCCTCGACCGCGTTCCAGCTAAGTTCGACGGACACCTGCTGCGAATTGTAGTTCGCCGTAAGCCCGGTGACGGCTCCGGGGCCTTGCGCTTCCTTCTGAATGCCGCTCGGCTCGGGGAACGATTGCTTCTCGTAGTTTTTGAGCACCTTGGACATAACCTTGGAGAACAAGGCGGCGGCCTGGCCGCTGCTGTTCTTCACGTAATGGTCCTTGTCCGTCTTGTCGTACCCCATCCACACGGCGGCGGTCAGCTCCGGCGTATAGCCGACGAACCAGACGTCGCGGTTGCCCGCGGAATCTTTGATGCCCTTCAGCCCAAGCTGCGTCGTTCCCGTCTTGCCGGCGACCGTGCGTCCGCTGATTTTCGCCCGCTTGCCGGTGCCGCCCTCGACGACGCCTTTCAAAATGTCCGTCACGTAATAAGCGGTCTCTTCTTTCATGACGCGGTTGTTTTTGGGCGGTTTAAACTCGTATACGATATCGCCGGAAGCGTCCGTAATTTCCGATATGCTGTGCGGCGTCGGCAGCAATCCTCCGTTGGCGAAGGCGGCATAGGCCCGCGCCATTTGGATCGGCGTGACGCCGTGCGTAAGGCCGCCGAGCGCGATGGCGAGGTTGCGGTCGTCCGGTCCGAGTTCGATGCCGAGCCTGCCGGCAAATTCGACCCCGGTCTGGACGCCGATCTCGTTGAGCAGCCAGACGGCCGGCTGGTTGCGGGATTCGCGGATCGCTTCCTTCATGCTGACCGGTCCGATATATTTTCTCGCGTTGGAGTCGGTCGGGCAATATTTTCCGTTGTCGTAGCAGACTTTGTCGTCCCGCAGCGTCGACCACGGGAACCAGTCGCCCGTTTCGATCGCCGGACCGTAGGAAACGATCGGCTTGAACGAGGAGCCCGGCTGGCGCTGGCTGGTGACCCGGTTCAGGTTCTTCGTGCTGTAATCGCGCCCCCCGGCTATCGCGACGATCGAACCGTCATGCTGGTTCAGAATCACCATCGAGCCCTGCATCGGGATGTCGTCTACGCTTTTCTCGAAATTGTCGGGATCGGCAAACGCATCCTCAATCGCTTCCTGGGCCTTCGTATCGATCGTCGCCTTGATCGTGTAGCCGCCCGCAAGCAGTTCTTCCTCGCTAATGCCCAGCACTTGCTGCGCCTCGTCGACGACGTAGTCGACGAACGCGGCGTAACGGGAGCTTTTCTCCGGCACGACGCTCGGATCGTATTCCGCGGCCATCGCCTCCTGCTTCTGCGCTTCGGTGATGTAGCCTTGCTCCTCCATCAGGGAGAGCACGACGGCGCGGCGTTCTTTCGATTTTTCCGGATTTTTCAACGGGTTGTAGGTATTGGGCGCCTTCGGCATGCCGGCCAGCGTGGCGATTTGCCACAGCTTCAAATCTTCCAAATCGTCGACGCCGAAATAATATTTGGCGGCCGTCTTGATGCCGTACTGGCCTCTGCCGAAATAAATCCGGTTCAAATACATTTCCAGAATTTCGTCTTTCGACTTGTGGTTTTCAAGCGCGAGCGCGATCGACGCCTCCGTTCCTTTGCGGAACAGCGTCTTGTCCGAACTCAGGAAAATGTTTCTCGCAAGCTGCTGCGTAATCGTGCTGGCGCCCTCGACGGCGCTGCGGGCGATCACGTCCTTGACGAGCGCGCGCGCAATCCCGAACAGATCGACGCCGCTATGCTCGTAGAACCGCTTGTCCTCGGTCGCGATGAACGCCTGCTGCACGAGCTTCGGGATTTTGCTGATCGGCACATATTCCCGGTTGCCCTCGGAGACGTACATCTTGGCCAGTTCATTGCCGTTTGCGTCCACGATGATCGAAGCCTTGTCCATATTGTTCAGCTTGTCTATATTCTGGCTAAGGATGCGCTCGCCGTTCAGGATGACCAGCAAGTATCCGACGACGGCGCAGACGGCTGCGAACAAAATGACGAACAACAGCCAGATCAGGCCGATTCTTCGTTTTTGTCTGGAACGGGACTTTGCGGGGCGTTTCCCGGCTTTTCCGGGCGAAGCTGTCTTTCTCATGGAGTATTTCCCCCTTTATTCACAGTCGGTTTCTCTGCTGTTGCCCGCACGGCTCAAAAGAAGGAGCAACCCGCCTAGGGGTTGCTCGGTGGCCGGTCTATTCAGGTTAGACGTAGTGTGGGGGCGAAAAGTTTCATTTTCCGCCGTGAACGGAGGCCCGATCAGGCTTCCGAACCCGAGTCCTGCTGTTGCAAGGATACGTTGCGCTGCGGCGTAAACGTGCTGATGGCATGCTTGTAGACCATCTGCTGACGGCCTTCGCTGTCAATGACAATCGTAAAATTGTCAAAAGCGCGCACCACGCCGCGGATTTGAAATCCGTTGGTCAAATAGACCGTAACCGGAATACTGTCTTTGCGAAGCTGATTCAGAAACGTATCCTGGATGTTAATGGACTTGTTCATTACCGGTAACCCCCATCGCCATAAAAGATTATTGACAAGTATATTCAAGATCGCAACGAAACTTTCCTGCTATTATAGCACAAATCTCCTCGAAAAGATTGCCGTCTTTTTCGCGGGCGTCCGCATGGACCCACGTCAGGTCCTTCATGCGGCGGAACCAGGACAGCTGGCGCTTTGCGAACCGGCGCGTATCGCGCTTCAGCAGCTCAACCGCGGTGTCCAGGTCCGTCTCGCCCGCCAGATAAGCCGCGATCTCCTTGTAGCCGAGCCCCTGCATCGCCACCGCGTCGCGCCGCACGCCCGCTTCGAGCAGCCGGGACACCTCGTCTACGAGCCCCTGCTCAAGCATTTGGTCGACTCTCAAATTGATGCGGCGATACAGCTCCGCCCGATCCATCGTCAGGCCGATGAGGCAAAGCTTATACGGGGACGTCTTTTCGTCTCCTCTTCTCTGGCTCTGAAGCTGCGAGAAAGGCACGCCGGTCGTTTCATAGACTTCCAGCGCGCGTACGACCCGGCGGACGTCATTCGGATGCAGCCTGGCCGCCGTCTCCGGATCCACGCCGGACAGCCGCTCGTGGAGGACCTCCGCGCCATGCTCTTCCGCCCAGCGCTTCAGCTTCTCCCTCAGCGCAAGGTTCCCGCCTTCCTCGCTGAAGGCGTAGCCGTAGCAGACCGATTCGACGTACAGCCCGGTCCCTCCCACGATGAACGGCAGCTTGCCGCGCGCGTAAATGTCCCGTATCGCCTCCTCGCAGCGAGCCTTGAAATCGGCCACCGAAAACGGCTCGGCAGGATCGAGGATATCCAGCAGATGGTGCGGGATGCCGCGGCGAAGCTCCGGCGCCAGCTTGGCGGTGCCGATGTCCATCCCGCGGTACACCTGCATCGAATCGCCGCTGATGATTTCGCAGTTGAACGCCCGGGCGATCCGCAGGCTCAGGTCGGTTTTGCCTACTGCGGTCGGACCGACAAGCGCCAGCAGCGGCGGGCGCGTATCCCGGCCGGCTTCGCGGTCAATCGTTGTCGTCATGTATGTCTATCACTCCATATGCCACCGCGGAGCCGGAATGCCGGACGCGGCGAAATCCGAGCCGTTCGAACTGCCCGCTGCCGCGATGCTCTTTGAGGACGACGCGCTTGCGGGCCGCCCTGCGCGCCTCGCGCACCGCTTCCTCCGTCAAGGGCTCGTCCTTGGCGTGCGCCCGGAGCGGCTCCAGCGAGCTCGAAGATAGCACGGGGATCGTAAACATCGGATCGAAATACACGATGTCGACGCTGTTGTCCGGCAAGGCCGACAAATACGAGAAATGATCGGCGCAAACCGTTTCGATCCTCCGCATGGCGACGTTGACGTCCGGAAGCTCCGTCTCGTATTCGCTCAAGCCTTCGCGCACGATCGCATGCAGCAGCGGCGAAGCCTCCAACGCCGTCACCCGCCCCCGTTCGCCGACGGCATAGGACAGCACGAGCGAATCGGAGCCGAGCCCCGCCGTGCAGTCCAGCACCCGGTCGCCCTCCTTCGCTCCCGCCGCTTCGACGAGCGCGTCGCCGCCTCCTTCGCGCAGTCGCTTGATGCGAATCAGCGCCATGCTCGGATGGTAAAACAACGGGGGCGCCCCGTCCGCAACAAACCGCAGCCCCTCGTTGCCGACGACGAGCACGCCGTCCGCGGCATCCGCGTATTTGCGCCTCATGCCGGCCAGCGTGTCGCGCCTTCTTTCCGCATAGCGGCACGAAAATTCCGCGGCGAGCCGCCGCGCCCTGGCGACAAGCCGCCCGTCCGGCCGCTCGGTTGTCGTCACGATCACGACATCACCCGCTTGAACATTTTCTCCAGTTCGTAGGTGCTGAAGCTGACGACGATCGGTCTGCCGTGCGGACACGTGAACGGCTGGCGGCAGCCGGCCAGCCGCCTAAGCAGCGCTTCTCCCGACTCGCGCGTCAGCGACTGGTTCGCCTTGATCGACGCCTTGCACGAGGTCAGAATCGACGCTTTCTCCCGCAGCTTGCGAAGATCGACGGACCGCTCCTTCAAAATCCACTCGGCCATCTCCCGCACGATATCCCCCTCGTCCCCTTCCGGAAACCAGTGGGGCACGGCCCGTACGATTAAGGTATTCCCACCAAATTCCTCCATGTATACGCCGACCTGCTCGAAAAGGTGGAGGCGGGTCCGCAGCAGGGCGAATTCGTCGGGCGCGAACGAAAGCGTAACGGGCAGCAGCAGCTCCTGGCTCGCATCCTGGGGGCGTCCGAATTTATCGAAAAAATACTCGTAGTTGATCCGCTCGTGCGCGGCGTGCTGGTCGATCAGGTACAAACCGTTTTCGTTCTGGGCCACAATGTACGTCCCGTGCAGTTGGCCGATCCAGTGCAGCTCGGGAAATTCCGCCTTCGGCTCCGAATCGGGCAGCGCATAGGCCGCTTCCCATACCCGCCGGTCGGGCGGGCTCGCCGGCCTGCCTTCCGCCGCGAAGGAGCCGTTTCCGCCGGCCGGAACGGCTCCCGAAGGCTGCGGCCCGGCGGGCCAGCCGCTCGGCCTGCCTGCGGCGGCTTCCCGCGCGGCCGGGCCGGTTCCGTAGGCGAGCCTCCCGCCGGCCTCGCGCACCAGCGGGGCGTCCGCATTCCGGCGGACGGCTTCGCCGGCATCGGCCCCCGGACGCTCCCCGGGCGACGCCCCGATCGATGCGGCCCCGGCCGCAGCCGGCGCGGCTGCCGAAAGGCCCGCCGCGCCGCCCAAACCGCCCGTACCGCGCGTACCGCCCGTGCCTCCCGCACCGACCGCATCGTTCGCATCGCTTGCGGCCGCATCGCGGAAGCGAAGCTGCTCCTGCACCCACGGAGGCGTCTTCGTCTGCCGCACCGCCGTTCCGGACGGAATGTACGCCCGCTCGCCGAGCGCCTTCCGCACGGCCTCCTCCACGAACGCGCGCAGTTCGTTCTCCTTGCTGAAGCGAACTTCCATCTTGGACGGATGGACGTTGACATCCAGCAAAGACGGATGCATCCGCAGGTGAAGCACGGCCAGCGGATACCGGTTGACCGGCAGCAGCGTATGGTACGCCTGCAGCAGCGGCTGAACGATCGCGACGCTGCGGATGTAGCGTCCGTTCACCAGCACGGTGATCGCATTGCGGTTCGACCGGGTCTCCACGGGCATCGCCGTCAGTCCGCCGAGCGCGTAGTCGGGGTGCTCGGCGGACAGCGGCACCATCGCCTTGGCCGCAGCGGTGCCGTAGATGGCGGCGACGACCTGGCGCAAGTCCCCGTTGCCCGGCGTGCGAAGCAGCGTCGAGCCGTTGTGGGTGAAGGTAAAGGCAATGTCGGGACGGGCCAGCGCCTGGCGGTACATTACGTCCGACAAATGGCTCAGCTCCGTCTGAACCGTCTTCATGTATTTCAACCGCGCGGGCGTGTTGTAAAACAGCTCGCGCACCGTCATATCCGTGCCCTTGGGCGCCGCGGCGTCCTCGTGGCGCTTGATCACGCCGCCTTCGATTTCCAGCACGCGGCCGAGGCCGCTCGAATCCGTCGCGCTGAGGCAGCGGACTTTGGCGACGGCCGCGATGCTCGGCAGCGCCTCGCCGCGGAAGCCGAGCGTGGCGATCTGGAACAGGTCTTTGCCGCTTGCGATTTTGCTCGTGGCGTGACGCTCGAACGCCGTCGGCAAATCCTCGGGCAAAATGCCGGAGCCGTTGTCCACGATCCGCAGCATCGCAAGCCCGCCCTCTTCCGCGGTCACGTCGATGGTGGTGGCGCCGGCGTCCACCGCGTTTTCGATCAGTTCCTTCAGGACGGAGGACGGTCTTTCGACCACTTCGCCCGCGGCGATCTGGTTCGCCAGATGGTCGTCCAGCAGCCGAATGACGCCCATGCCGCACTCCCCCTTTTCTAACCGATAAGATATAAGATAATGGCAATCGTTCGTATCCGAGCGGGTTGCCCGACGATAGATCATGCTCCCGCGTAGCCCAGCTTCAGCGTCCCGCCGCCGGAAGAAAAGGTCAAGCCGGGATACCACTTCGCCAGCAGCCTGACATCGATATAGGTCGAGCCGTTCTCGTTCAGCAGGCGCGAATCGGAAACGTTCGCCTTGTGAACGGTCCCGCCGGACGTCCACCATACGGTTTTGGACGCCGCATCGTAGCGAAGGCTTGCGCCCACAAGCGCCGCCGCCAGCTTCGTGCCGACATACCAGGTCCCCTTGCGCTGGACGGCCGCAAGCGGCTGCCCCATCCGCACGTTGTTGACGGTCACCGCGCCGTTGCCGACGGCAAGCGCCAGCTTTTTGCCGCCCGCCGAGCGGTAAGCGGCGATCAGCTGCTCCGCGGTGCCCGCGACTGCCATATCGGGCGTCAGGCCCGTCCCGTTCACCTTGCGTCCGTTCGGCGTGTAATATTCCTCGATCGTCACCTTGAGCACGCCGCCGGAGGACAGGGGAATCAACTGCTGGACGACGCCCTTGCCGTACGTCCGGGTGCCGACCAGCTTCGCGATGCCGTAGTCCTGCAAAGCGCCGGCGAACAGCTCCGAGGCGCTGGCGCTGTTGCCGTTGACGAGAATGCGAACGGTATAGTTTTTGCTCTGGCCTTGAACCGTTAGCGACTGATCCTTGCCGTCCCGGTCGATCAAGTGGGCCAGCACGCCGTTTTGGATGAACAGTCCGGCGATCTCTTTCGCCTGATCGATGTAGCCGCCGCCGTTGTCCCGCAGATCGATGACAAGTCCCTTTATCCCCTTCCGCTCGAGCTTGCCGAGCTCGGCCGCGAACTTGTCGTAGGCGTCCGAGGTGAAGCCTTCCAGCTTCAGGTAGCCGATGCCGTCGCCCATCCAAATGCCCGTCGCCGTCGGCAGCTGGATCGATTTGCGGACCATCGTGAACACGTGCGAGCCGGTGCTACGCGTAATGCCGATCGAGACGCTCGTTCCCTCCTCGCCCAGCAGCTGCCCCTGCAGCTCGGCCATCCCCATGTTGAGGGCCGATTTGCCGTTGACGGAGACGATTTTGTCGCCGGCGCGCAGTCCGGCCTGCTCGGCAGGGCTGCCCGCAATGACGTCTTCGACGTAAACCGCGCCGTTCTCCTGCACCATCCGGATGCCGACGCCGACGAACTTCTGTTCCAGTCCGCTCGAAAAAAGGGACCATTCCTCCTGCGTAAAATATTCCGTATACGGATCGTTTAACGACTCGACCATCCCCTTGATGGCCGCTTCGTCGAGCGAAGATTCCGAAGGCTTGCTGATGTGGTACTGCTCCAACAATTTGCGAACTTCATCGGCTTGCGCCGAGCTTTCCGCGAATGCGGAAGCGGACGCTCCCGTCAACAAGGCCGACGCGAGCAGCAAGGCTGCGATGCGGCGCATTAGCTTAATCGGCTTCAATGTGAATCCCCGCTCTCTACCAACAGATTTTTGATATCGTTCAGCCATTCCAGCGCCTGCAGCGGCGTCATGCGCATCACGTCCAGCTTGCGGAGCTTATCGAGCACTTTCTCTCCGTTGGGCGGGAGCGGTTTGCGCGGCCTCGGCGCAGGCTCGGCGTCCGCGAACATCGTCAGTTGAACCGGTTCGCCCAAGTCTTCTTCCGCCGGCTTCGCTCCCTCCTGCCGCACGGGCGCTTCAGCGGCGGCCTCCTGCCGCGCCGCGTCCGCGGGCTCCGTTCGGGCGCCTTCTTCCCGCGCGGGCGCCGCCTGCCGGCCGGCAAGCCGGCCTTCGCCTACGGCCGAGCCGGCCGCCTCCAGCAGACGGTACGCCCGCGACACGATCGACTCCGGCAAGCCGGCAAGCTGCGCGCAGTAAATGCCGTAGCTGGAGTCGGCCGCCCCCGCGACCAGCTTCCGCAAAAACGTGACGCCGTCCGCGCTTTCCTTGACCGCCATGCAGCCGTTGCGCAGTCCGGCAAGCGACTGTTCCAGATGCGCCAGCTCGTGAAAATGCGTCGACACGAGCGCCTTGCAGCCGATCGTGTCGTGCACGTATTCGATGACCGCCTGCGCGATGGCCATCCCTTCGTCGGTCGACGTACCCCGGCCGAGCTCGTCGATGATGACGAGGCTGCGCTCCGTCGCCTGCTCGGTCATGATTTGGATGTCCTTCATTTCCACCATGAACGTGCTCTGCCCGCCGACCAGATCGTCGGCCGCGCCGATCCGGGTGAAAATCCGGTCGATCAGCGGCAGCTCCGCCCGCTTGGCCGGCACGAAACAGCCGATTTGCGCCATGATGACGATCATGGCCACCTGGCGCATGTACGTGCTCTTGCCCGCCATATTCGGACCGGTAATGAGCAGGATCGAGCCGTCTTCCTTGGTCAGAAGCGTATCGTTGGCGATAAACGCGGCGCCTTCCGCAACCGCCTCGACGACGGGATGGCGGCCCTCTTCGATGCGCAGGTCGTAGCCGTCGTTCCAGACCGGCCTTGAATACCGGCGCTCCGCGCTCACCTCGGCCAGCGACTGCAGCACGTCCAGCGCGGACAGCTGCTCGGCGAGCCGCTGCAGCCGGGGGATCTCTCCGGCGATCCGGTCGCGCAGCGCGACAAAGATTTCGTATTCGAGATCCACCATCCGGTCCTCGGCTTCGAGAATGAGCTCTTCTTTTTCCTTCAGTTCCGGCGTGACGAACCGCTCCGCGTTCGCCAGCGTCTGCTTCCGCTCGTACCGGCCTTCGGGCAGCGCGCCGAGGTTCGCTTTCGTCACTTCCAGGTAGTAGCCGAAGACTTTGTTGAATCCGATTTTGAGCGATTTGATGCCGGTCGCTTCCCGTTCCTTCTGCTCAAGCTCGGCAATCCATTTCTTTCCGTTGACGCTCGCCTCGCGCAATTCGTCCAGCTTGGCATTGCAGCCCGGGCGAATGAGGCCGCCTTCGCGCAGCGCGACGGGCGGGTCGTCGGCGATCGTGGAGGCGATCGCCTCGGCGATGTCCGCGCAAGGGTCCATCGCTTCGGCCAGCCGGGCTAGCGGTCCCGATTCGAACTGGCCGCAGAGCGCGCGGATGTTCGGCACCTTCTGCAGCGACGTCTTGAGCGCGTTCAGATCGCGGGCGTTCGCCGAACCGTAGGCGATCCGTCCGACCAGCCGCTCCAGGTCGTATACATCGGCGAGCTCGCGGCGCAGTTCCTCGCGCAGCATCCAGTTGCCGTACAGCGCCTCCACCGCATCCAGCCGTTCCTCGAGCTTGCGCTTGTCGAGCAGCGGCTGGTCGATCCAGCGCCGAAGCAGCCGCGCCCCCATCGAGGTTCGCGTTTTGTCCAGCAGCCAGAGCAGCGATCCGTTGCGCGAGCGGTCCCGGACCGTCTCGGTCAGTTCCAGGTTGCGGCGCGTAAACGCGTCGAGCGCCATATACTGCTGCTGCTCGTACGTCTTGATTTGCCGCAGATGGACAAGCGAACGCTTCTGCGTCTCGCCGAGATAGGCGATCAGCTTGGCGACCGCCAGCATTCGCACCCGTTCATGGCGGTCCCACTGCTCGTGCGGGAACTGGTTGCGGAGCACTTCCTGCTCCGTTCCGTCCTGCGGCAGAGCCGTGCACAACAGCGAGCGGCCCGAGGCCGCAGACGCTTCCCGCATGCGCGCAAGCGCCGCTTCGTCTCCGACCGCTTCGCGCGGTCGGTAGACGTTCAGCTCGTTTTTGACGGTTTCCCCGCTTGCGGGGAAAGAGGTCACGTACAGCTCGCCCGTCGTCAGGTCGCAGGCGGCCAGACCGAACCTTCCGTCCTCCTCCGCGGCTCCGACAATGAAGTTGTTGACGCCTTCGCCGAGCGACTTCGTCTCCATGACGGTGCCGGGCGTGACGATCCGGACGATCTCTCGCCGCACCATGCCTTTGGTCGTAGCGGGGTCCTCCATCTGTTCGCAAATCGCCACTTTATAGCCTTTTTCCACCAGCTTGACTATGTAGGTCTCGGCGGAATGATGGGGAACGCCGCACATCGGAATCCGTTCTTCCTGGCCGCCGTCGCGTCCCGTCAGCGTAATGCCGAGTTCGCGCGCCGCAATCAGCGCGTCGTCGAAGAACATTTCATAGAAATCGCCCAGACGGAAAAACAGCAGCGCATCCTGCGCCTCCGCCTTGATGGACAAATACTGCTGCATCATTGGGGTATATCCGGCCATTGCAACCTCCAGCGGATAACGGCATATTCGAATCGATTCTATCATTATAGCAAAAAAGAATACGGTCCGCTTCTTGCGGATCCGGCTTCCAGACAAGGCGATAACGGCGGCCGGGCTCCCCTTGGGCCCTTAAGATGGTACGCGCGTTTTTCCGAAAAGTAGCGATCGCTCTCCGTCTCGCGCCAAACGCCTCTCCCTTCGGGCGCAAAGCGTTTGATAAATTTTATTTTTCAATATTAAAGAAAATAATAAATTCCAATTATATCGTTTTGGCCGTATACTCGTATCAAAATCATCCCGACCGAAAGAGGGCGAAAAAAATGGCAAACGTAACCGGATTGGAAGGCGTTGTGGCGGCCGACACGGATATCAGCCTGGTGGACGGAGAAAACGGCCGCCTGGTGTACCGGGGATATGGGGCCAAAGAGCTTGCGGTTGCGAAACGTTTTGAGGAGGTCGCTTTTCTGCTGTGGAACGGCAGGCTGCCCGAACGGGACGAACTCGAACAAGCGGAAAAACGAATGGCTACGCATAGAGAGCTCCCCGAACCGATTGCCCGCATCCTGGATGCGCTTCCCCCCGCGGCGCCGGTCATGAGCGCGCTTCAAATCGCGATCGCGGCCCTCGGCGCGCTGGAAGGCGACCAATGGCCTCCGACGGCCGCGCGGGCCGAACGGCTCACCGCCATCGTGCCGACGATCATCGCCTATTGGGCGCGCAAGGCGAAGGGGCTTCCGGCCGTGCAGCCCGATCCCCGGCTCGGCCATGCCGCCAATTATTTGTACATGCTGACCGGCAGACGCCCCGAAGAAGCGCACGTGCAGGCGCTGAACGCCTACCTTATCCTCTGCATGGAGCACGGCCTGAACGCTTCGACCTTTGCCGGCCGCGTCATCCTGTCGACGCAGTCGGACATGAGCTCGGCCGTATGCGGCGCGGTCGGGGCGATGAAAGGCCCGCTGCACGGCGGAGCGCCGTCCGAAGTCGTCGCGATGCTGGAGGCGATCGGCACCAAGGAGCGGGCCGAGCCCTGGATGCGAAGCGTGCTGGAGCGCGGCGGACGCCTGATGGGATTCGGCCACCGGATTTACAAAACGAAAGATCCGCGCGCCGAAGCCCTTCGGGAAGTGACGCTGCGGTTGACCGGCCGGGACCCGGCGTTCGATCTCGCCGTTTTTGTCGAGCAAACGGCCATTCGCCTGCTGGAAGAATACAAGCCCGGCAGGCGGCTGTATACGAACGTGGAGTTTTATGCCGCGGCGATTTTGCGCGCCGTCCGGATTCCCGCCGAACTGTTTACCCCCACTTTTACGGCGGGGCGAATGGCGGGGTGGACGGCCCATTTGCTGGAGCAGGCGAGCGTCAACCGCATCTTCCGGCCGCAGTCGGTCTATACCGGACCGATGCCGCTAGCTGAAGGCGGCGAACCGGAGCGCAACGCAACGCGTTGATCCGCCCGCCGTCGTCCGCCGCTTCGGGGCTGGCATCCCTTCCGTTCGCGCGTCTTCGTCCGTCTCAGGTGAAGATCTTCCATTTGACCCGCAGGTCGGCGCTTTCGTCCCAGCGCTTGCCTTCGGCGATTGCCCTAAACAGCGGGTCGATATCTTCCCGGTAGCGGGCGTAGCCGCTTGTCGCGGCGATCGCCCGGCGGATGCGCTCGAAGCCGGTGAGCAAAAGCGCCCGGTCGCCGCCGTAGAACGCGTCGCGCATCGCGTCGTCGTCGAGCGGCCGGTGAGGCGCCAATTCGCGTGAGCATTCGGCGGCGACTTTGGCGAGCGCCAGCGTCCCGCGCGCGAGCAGCGGCGAGACAAGCCAGCTCGGCGGCACGCGGTATTCGAAGCCGCCGTACGGCTTCGGGCGGAAATCGCCGAGCGCGCCGTAGCGCGGCCGCCGCCTTGCGGCAGCCGGCGGCTCCAACAGCCTAAGCGGCAGCGCGACGGCGTTGTCGAGCGCGCGAAGCCGCTCGGCGGTCAGCGCCACGCCGCTGAAGTGCAGGTGCCCGCCCAGCGGAATGCCGCTAACGGGCAGCGCGCCGGCGCGAAACGTAAGCGCCGCGCCGGACGTGCGCCGCGAAGCTTCGGCGAGCAACCGCCGCAGCCTCGCGGCGAGGGCCCGCGGCTCCGCGGACGGCGCGGGCCGCAGTTCCGCAAGCGGCCAGCGCAGCACGCCGCCGATCACCACGCTGTCGCAGCCGACGTCGCCGCGCGGCGGAAAAAAACGCGCCGCAGGAACCAGCTTCCCCTGCGGAGTCAACAGCACAAACTCGGGATCGGCGCCAAGCGTGGCGCGCGCGCCCGCCCCCGTTTCCCGGCGCCAGTCCGCCGCAAACGCGGCCGCGGCCGCGGCAACCCTATCGGCAGCCGCCGCCGAGCCGAGCTTCACGTCCGGCGTGATGCGGTTGATCATGCCTTCTCTTCCTCTCGCATCCACTTCCCAGCCCACCGTTCCTATGTCCAGCCCCAGCGCATAAAGCGCGCGGGCGGAGGAACGGGCCAGCCTGCGCCGCAGCTCCCTGCCGGCGTCCGACTCGTCCGGCCACGGGTCCATATCGACGGCCTCCAGCCCGAAGACCGTTACGGCAAAACGCCGGCTGGCGCGGGCAAGTCCGTCCTCCCTCTCTCTCCCTCTCTCCGGTCCGCGCCTTTCTCCGTCACGTGCAGGAATGTCTCCGGATTCGGCGGAACCCCATGCCGTGCGAAATCCTTCGCGGCGCAGCCTTCTGCCGATTTCCCGCCGTCCGAGCGCCGACACCGCCTCCGCATGCTCGTTCCAGATCCACGCGCCCTTTGCCGCATTCGCTTGTCCAAACAGACCTGCGGGCCGCTTCCCGATTGTCAGGACGGCATCGTTCGCCCCGATCCGCTCCTCCGGCGTCCACGCGCAAAGTCCGGCGCCGCATAGCCGTTCCACCAGCTTCCGGCTTGCATTCAGCCATACTTTTCCCGCCGCTCCGTCCCCGTTCACGGTTCTCCCCCTTCGGATGCAATACGGGAAGGGCCGTCCCGCCGGCGAACAAACGCCGAAACCGGATGACCCTTCCCTGTTTGCCCCCTCATGCGCTCCGTTCGCCCTTTTCCGGAACCGGCGTTCCGGATTGCGCGTGCTGACCGCACGGTCTGAAATGGGCTGCCGATTTGTTCCCGACCGGGCACCCGCCCTCGACAATCCGCTCGCATAAGCATAGATTTAAGTACCGCCCTGATCCGGGCCGCTTACAAATCGTCTTCCAGCAAATCCGAATCCAGATCGTCGAAGTCGCCTTCCGCGTGTCCAAAGTCGGCATCCTTCTCGTCATCCTCAAAGCCGTTCGGATCGACGATGACCACGACTTTCGTCTCGGCGATCATCTCGACGGAAAACTCGCGTTCAACCCGAATCAGCACGGACGTGCCGTTCGAACTGATCGTCGCTTCCACGCAGTTCGGTTCCTGCGTCGCTTCCGCGGACACTTCCTCCGTCGAGGAGCGGTGCTTCGGGTCCACGTACGACAGCGGCACATGCTCCACGTAGGAGACGGTTTCTTTGGCTACGTCGGTTTGCGAGTTTTTGCTGTAAGAATACCAGATGTTGATATCGTAAGATCCGACGACCTCGATGCCATCCCCCGATTTGACCGCTTCGTATTGATGGTTGATGATCCATGCCCCCAGAATGCTGGAAGGGTGATGCGGCGGCGTCACGGTATGGGTAACTGCCTGAAATTTCCGGCCTTTGCCGCAAACTGCTTTCGTGATGATTTCCCTGCGCTGCAGCCGTTTATCCGCAATAGCCATTCGATAGACCTCCTCCATACGTTTCAAGTCAATTAAGTCTATGCAGGACATTCGTCTAGAGTGACAAAAAAGTATCCGCGCACACAGGCTTCGTTTTCATTTTATGGCCCCCCTCAGGCAAAAAGAACGGGACGCGTCCCGCCCCCAAAGAGCGTGAAGCGTCCCGATTCGTTTAACCAAGCCGGTAAATATCCTTGTATTTCGTTTCAAGATAATCGCACAAATAAGAAGATTGAAGCGGCTCGCCGCTGATGCGCTCGATAATCTCGGACGGCTTAAGCAGCTTGCCGTGCCGGTACACCTGTTCCGTCAGCCATTCCTTGAGCGGCAGCAGATCCCCGGCGGCGATCCGTTCGTCCAAATCCGGCAGCTTGCGCTTTGCGGTGTTCATGATCTGGGCCGCGTACATATTTCCGAGCGAATAGGAAGGAAAATAGCCGAACGAACCGCCCGACCAGTGCACATCCTGCAGCACGCCATTCGCGTCGCTGTCCGGGACGATGCCCAGCGCTTCCTTATACTTGGCATTCCAGACCTCGGGCAAGTCGCGGACCGGCAAACTTTCGTTAAACAGCATCTTTTCGATCTCGTACCGGATCATGATATGCAGATTGTAGGTCAATTCGTCCGCTTCGATCCGAATGAGCGACGGCTCCACCACATTGATGCCGCGATAGAACGCCTCGGCGCTCACCCCGTCCAGCTGTCCGGGAAAATGGCGCTGAAGCTCGGGGAAGTACCGCTGCCAGAACCCCCGGCTGCGGCCGACGATGTTCTCCCACAGCCGGGACTGGGACTCGTGAATGCCCATCGAAGTCCCGCCGGCCAGCGGCGTTCCCGCAAGGGAAGGATCGATATTTTGCTCGTAGAGCGCGTGGCCGCCTTCGTGGATGGTCCCGAACAAGGCGCTGGTCGGATCGTTCAGCAAATACCGGGTCGTAATGCGCACATCTCCCGGATTCAAGCCGGTCGCGAACGGGTGAACGCTCTCGTCGAGCCGGCCGGCTTCGAAATCGTAGCCCATTTCCTTCAAAATGTACAGGCTGAACCGCTTTTGCGCCTCCACCGGGAAGGTTCCCTGCAGGAACGAGGTGTCGGGACGTTCGCCCTGCGTCGCGATCGCCTCCGCGAGCGGCACAAGCCTTGCCCGAAGCTCGCCGAACAACCGGTCCAGCTCGGCCGTCGTCATATCGGGCTCATACATATCCAGCAGCGTATCGTACGACGTTTGCCCGGCTCCCCAGAGCTCGATGAACCGGCGGTTGTAGTCTACGATTTTCTCCAGATAAGGGGCGAATCCCGAAAAATCGTTGTTCGCTTTCGCTTCTTCCCAAGCCGATTCCGCCCGGGAGGTGAGCACGACGTATTCCCGGTACAGTTCCGGCGGAAGCTTGCGGTTGCGCTCGTACTCCTTGAGCGTCTCCTTCACGAGCCGTTTGTCCGCTTGGCTTAAGTTGTTGTATGTATGTTCCTCCGACAACCGGCTCAGCAGCTCGCCCATCTCGTCCGAGGTCGCGATGCGGAATATTTCGGCGGACAGCGTTCCGACGGCTTCGGACCGCAGCTCAATTCCTTTGCGCGGAGCGCCCGTCCTCATATCCCAATAAACGACGCCCAGAATTTCCTCGTACTGCTTCACCTTGCGGGTTAACTCATGAAACCGCTTCAGTTCGTCCGATTGAACGCTTGCCGCTTCCATATTCGATCCATCCTTTCCGGGTCATATTTGTTTCCCCTTGATCATACCTCCCCGGAATTCTATAATCAACATAATTGACTTGATGGACTTGACCGGCTATCGCCGCGTACAAGAAACCGGGAGGTGCGCCATGATCAAAATCCGCTGGAGCGACAGCGCCCTGGAGGCGCTGCGGGCGAAATTCGGACCCGAACCGACGGTATGGAAGCTGATGTACGATACGGAAGGGTGCGGCTGTGCCGTAAACGGCGTGCCTGCACTGTGGGCAATTGAAGCGCCGAGGCCGGACGACGTGAAAGCGGACAGCGGGCAGGTCGAACTCTGGTACGAGAAGCGTCACGAGGTGTTTTTCGACGAAGAGTTAAGGGTGGATTACGATCCCGTTAACCGCCGTTTCCGGCTTGCGAGCGACAGCCAGATTTATACGGACAGGCTGAGCGTAACCGACCGCAGAAACGCCCGGATTCCAAATTAGAGCAAAGGGACTACTTCCGCTGGCTTAAAGGTTTCGACAACGTTCGGGGGAACGTGGAAAACAGCGCGGATAGCAGCGTGGATCGCATACGCCAGCATCCGCTGCTGCCGCCGGGACACCGGTGCCCGGCTTGATCAGAGCCCCGACGGCGAGCGAGCTTGAGCCGGCAACGGACGGCTATCCATATGTGGAGCGGCGGCAGAAGCCGGACGCGGAAAAGGATGGGGCAACCGGCCTACGGGCATGGCGGCCCCTTTTTTCGCTTTTATCCGGTATCCCGTTCGCTAAGGTTGAGTCCGATAGCCAGGCGGGAGCACTGCAGAAGACCCATTCTACGTCCCTTTTATCCGGTATCCCCTTCGCTCAGATTGGGCCCGGCAGCCGGGTCGGGGGTCAACGGGCGGGCGGTCCGTCCCGGGATGGGTGACGCTGGTTGCAAGCAACCCTCCAGCCTCTTCAATACCTCAACGAACATCGTGCCAACGTTGCTGACGATTTTCGACTTCTCATGCTATGGATGTGCACGATTCGAACGGCGGCCGCCGATTTTCTGATTTCGTACGTTACCGAACGGCTGTCCCGGGTTCCACACCTTTTTCCTTCCTGACGGAAAGGGATACCCAATAAAAGAAGGGAAATCGGAGCAAAAACACCGCGAGAAGCCGGCGCGCAACGCCGCAGAAAGCCAAAAGACCGATATCTGCCAAAAAGCCGCGGAAAACGGACAGCCGTAATCCCGGCCGGCGGATTTACTTCCTCTCCTCCCTGGACGCAGCGCGAATTGCGGCAGCGTCCTTGCGGGCGGCGACGACGTCGGTGCGGTCCCGCGTCAGATGGCGGTGAACGATCTCGCCAGGCGCCTGTTGCCCCGGCGACGCCCAAATCCAGCCTTTTTCCGCGCAGCGGGCTTGCGCAAGGCGCAGCAGCTCCGGATCGGCGATCGGCAGCTCGAAATCTTCGTACCGGACCCCTTCCGGTCCACCCCACGCCTGCGCCCTTTCCTTCAGCATTCGGGCGAGGCGCTCGCCGTCAAGGCCCAGTCTGTCCATCAGCCGCGGCTGAATCTCTTCCGCCGCCTTGATCAACAGCTTGTAGGCCCCGGCTCCGTTGCCTCTTCTCGCATGGTACTGCACGACCGCGATCCGGATGAGCACAAGCCAGCAACCCGAAAGCTCCGAACCGGACGTTTTTTTCCAATATTCCTCCATAATTTCATGGCACTCGAAAAAATCGCGGGAACCGAAATATTCCGCCAAATAATCGATATAGGCTTCGGGATACGTGTGGGCCATTGTGTATTGCGACTCCTCAAGAGCAATGTTCTTTCCTTATTAAACAGCATATCGCAAACGGATGAAATCGGCATCTTAAAAAAATGAAACCACTGTCTTCCTGTGCCGTAAATAGACTGTACACCACACATCATTGTCGCAGGGGGAATCACCGTACTATGTGGAAAAAGTTGCTGCTCGTTCTCAGTTTGTTCGCTTTTACGGTCGCTGTAACCGTTCCGGCTGACTCTGCCGACGCCGCGAGAAAATCGTTCGGCAGAAAGTCTTTCACGCAAACCCCGTCCAAAGCGCAGGACAACGTGCAAAGCAGTTCGAGCACCGGTTCCAAATCGTCCAGTACGTCGGCGACCTCGACTTCGAGCCCGTCGACCAGCCGCGGCTTTTTCAGCGGCGGAAGCTTTATGAAAGGCTTGATGGTGGGCGGCCTGGCCGGGTTGCTGTTCGGAGGACTGTTTGGCGGAATGGGCTTCTTCGGCGATATTCTCGGCCTGATGGTCAACGTGCTGGCGATCATCGCCCTGATTGCGATTATCCGCGCCGTCTTCGCGGCGATCCGCAAGCGTCGCGAGGAGCAACGCCGTCCGCAGGATGACCGCAGGTGGTAATCCGCTATGCGCATTACGATGGACGAAATTGTCAACGCCGTTTGCCTGCATATGGCCGAAAGGTATGAGGTTCCCGTCACGGCCATCGAAGTCGAGCTGTCCTGGGAAGAGCACGAAGGCTTCACGGCGGAGGTATGGATTCAAGGCCGCAGCCGCTACCTGGTCGAAGCGAACTTGAAGGAAGCGATCATGCGCTATATGCTGACCGAGTACAATCAGCGCGTATACCCTTCTCAAATTACGCTTTATGCCGACGACGAGGTGTGGGCGGAGATTACCGATTAACTGCAAATCACCGGTTGAATGCCGATAGCCGTCTCAAAAGAAAGGACTGCCCCGCTGGGCAGTCCTTTCTTTGTCTTTTGTCTTGCTTAACCCATGCGCCGACAGGAAACCCGGTTACCAAGCGTAAGCTTGGGGCGCTTCGCCGCCGGGGCCGGGGAAAATTTCATCCAGCCGCTTCAGCGTTTCTTCATCCAATTCGATTTCGACGGCCCGTAAAGCCGAGTTCAGCTGCTCGAGCGTCCGCGGCCCGATGATCGGGGCGGTCATGGCCGGATGGTGAAGGGTCCAGGCAAGCGCGATGTTCGCCTCGCTTTCCCCGATTTCCCGCGCCAGCTTCTCGAACGCTTCCAGCTGCGCCCGATACTTGGCCGTGCGCTCCGGATCGTTCGCTCTGCGGGAACCCGGCACGGGCCTTAGCGCATTGCCGCTGAGCAAACCGCCGTCCAGCGGGCTCCAGGCGATTACGCCGATGCCAAGCTCCTGAGCCGCCGGCAGCACTTCCAGCTCCGGCAGCCTGCAGAGCAGACTGTATTTGTGCTGCTCGGACACAAGACCGAGCATATTGCGTTTGGCCGCTTCATACTGCGCCTTCACCAGATCGCGGCCGGCAAAGTTGCTCGAGCCCGCGTATCCGATCTTGCCTTGATAAAGCGCCACGCTGTAAGCTTCCCATATTTCGTCCCACGAGACATTGCGGTCGACGTGATGCATTTGATACAACTCTACATGATCCGTCTGCAGCCGGCGCAGCGATCCTTCCAGATGGCGCCGGAGCTTGTAGGCCGACAGCCCGCGTTCGTCGTTGGGACCGTCGAGCGGATCCCACATCGTGCCGTAGAACTTGGTTGCCAGCACGACTCTCTCCCGCCGTCCGCCGCCCTGCGCGAACCAGCGTCCGATAATTTCTTCCGTTCTTCCGGGATTCTCGCGACCGCCGTACCCGTTGGCCGTATCGAAGAAGTTGATGCCCGCATCCAGCGCGGCGTCCATAATCTGGAACGCTTCCTTCTCGTCCGTATGGACGCCGAAATTCATCGTTCCCAGACACAGCTTGCTCACCTTCAAGCCCGATCGTCCAAGATAAGTGTACTTCATTGCTTTCGCTCCTCTCCCAATCGGAATCCTCTTTCATTGTAAGCGAATCGGATGCAGAATCAAGAGGGCAAGTTGTCGAACGGCGACTTCTTTAAGGCGGCATCCGACGGATTTCAACCGGTTGAGGGTCCCGCCGCATCCCCCGCACGAATGGGCACTTCGTCAAGCTGCGCGGCCAATTGCTCGGCCGTATGGACGGGAGCCTGGCAGGCAAAGCTGCGGCACACGTAGGCCGTTGCCCTGCCGTCCAGCGCGGTTTTGTCCGCCAGCGCCGGAAACGCCTTCCGCAACGCCTCTCCCTATGAGACACTATCGTCTGCTAAAAGGAGGTATGAAGGATGTCTCTATTTTGTATGAACGAGAACGTCTCCCACTTGCGCATGGGCATCGATGCGTGTTCCATTCGATCCTATCGTTGCAATGATCTGGTTTGTCGATTGAACCGTATACTCCATATTTTTCAGACTGGTACCCACACTGCCCAGTTCGCTCTTCAGATTAACCACGACAGCCTTGGGGGAGCGATCCAGCACAATATCGATGTCTCCAGCTTCCGTCCTCGCCGAGATATCATTCGCCGGATCGATTCCCAGGGCGGTTATTTTCCCGGCTTCCGTCTTCAACAGCAAATCGCCCGACACCCGGTTTAATCGGATTTCCCCCGCGGACAGCATGATGTCCACGCTTCTCGCCTTCAAATCAGCTGCATCCACGAATCCGAATTGCGTCTCTATGACGACTTGGCCGTATATCTGATCGGGCAGCGAAATGCGCAGCTTTCGCTCGCCTCTTTGCCCTTTGATCGTGTAATATTTCGTTTCTTCGTCTATGCGAATTATCAATTCCCTGGATTGGATCGCTGCATCGAAGGTAAATTGGTTTTCGATCGCTTTGTCGGTCAGCAGTTCCACCTTGGCATCGTGACCCGAAGACCGGGTCACTTCAATTTCCATGGCCTCAGCGTTCACACGAATGCTGTCGAACTCTTTAGACGCGAACGACTTGATCTCGCTCGTCAGTTCGCCTGAACCAGACTTCGCGCCAATGACGGATTCTTCCACTTTTCCGGACCAGGTCACAGTCGAATTTGCGCATCCGGATGCAACGGACGTCAAGACGAAGATTGTCAGCAACAGCAGCATTTTTACATCATTTCTCATTTTTCATCTCCCCATGATTTATTGTTTAGTGATGCGTCCATTCAGCGGCTTGAACGGGACGGATTTGCTTGAACCGGAGCAACGGCAGCATGGACAAAGCGCCGAGCGCAAACAATCCGGAAGCGATCAAATATAGAGCCGTTAACGGAAGCTGATCTTTCAAAACGCCGACCAAGCTCATGTTAATGACCACGGCCCCCATGAAGAGCGGATTCAGGATGCCGTTTACCCTGCCTACGAAAGCTTCTTCCGCATGATTCAGGATCAGCGTATTGCAAGCAATATGGATAAAGGGAACCATCAAGCCGAAAATCAGTTGGGCCATGAACGCGATCCAGATCACATTGACCGAACCAAGCACCGCAACCGAGATTGCACTGGTGACGAATCCAACCATAAGCATCGATTGCGGCGTCATTTTCTTGGAGATCCCCATCGCGATACCCCCGCCGAGAATCATCGGACCAAGAATCATAAAGATCGACGAGGTCGTCTGGTACATGGACATGCCAAGCTGGATCTGGGACTCCGGAACGTGAAGCTTGAACAGCTTCATGCCGGAAGGCTGCGAGAACTGGGACAATACGGAAGAGACCAAAGTTGCGAAAAATATCGCTTCCCATCCGCCAAAGAATAGAGCCAGCAGAACGACGAATACAGATAGCGCGCTTAACAAATCGCACAGCACCATCGTGCGCTTCGGTCTCCATCGGTCGGCAAAGGCACCGCCGATGAAGGAAAACAGAAAAATCGGCGCGAATTCCGCAATGTAAATCAATGAAATCGCGAGCGGATCCTTGTCCGTCTGTTCCGTCACGAAGAGCAGGATGGCGAAATTACGTACCCAAATGCCCATCTGCAGAAAAATGCCGGATAACAAAATCGCTTGCACGGTACGATTGGAAAATAACGAACGCATACTTGGCAGCAACCTTTCGAATCGTGGATATTTGAAGCACATCGATTTTCTTTCGTGCTTACGGACTCATTGTAAACGGGAAGCGCGAAGCTCAACCCGCAAGATATGAGCATGTTCCCGCAATTATTTGCGGAAGACACGCAAAAAAAACAGCCCGATCAGGGCTGTTAAGCTAACCGTCGACTCATCCGACGAAGGGAACCAGTCTAGGAGATAAATCCGAAAAGCGACGGAATCCGCCGGGGAGCATGAACCTCGACATTCGGCCGGCTTCCCGGCGGCTGCACTTAAAAAACGATGCAAATTTTTCCCTCTATATGGCGGATACGCCAAGTCATTCGCCAGCTTGGTCGAACGATTCAAAACGGACTTGGGATGCGTGAGCTCTTGAAAATTCCGGTCAGCCGTTTTCCGTTATCCCCTTATGTTCGAGAGGTTTATTTATCGATCTCTTGCCGGTCTCCTGTATGAAAACGAGGATAAGAATAAGGGAAATAAGCGGCAAGCTTACCGCTAAGGCAACGGCATTCCCTAAGCCGAGCGATAAGGCGAGCGTCGAAACGACCGTAGGGACTAAAATTTGCCCCAAGCGGCCCACGATGTTATTGGTCCAGGCCATGGCGCTTGCCCGAATTTCAGTGGGAAAAAGCTCATTGGTCAGCGTTGATCCGACAATGAGGAAAGAGTTCACGAAGCCGGCTGCGATCATGCTGCAGATGAGCACGGCGTAAAAATGGTGAAGGGTGAACACGAAAACACTAAATATACATCCAACGGTAATAATAATCGCCGCGGCGCGCTTGCGTCCGATTCGGTCCATCAGCTTGCCGTTCAAAGCAATGATCAAGATTCCCGTCACGGTTTGAGTCAATAAACCTACGCTCACCATGTTGGGGGTCCAGTTCAATTCGTTTACGGCCCTTAAGGTAAAGAAATTTAAAGTGCCTTTGATTCCGAAATAGAGAAACATCCATACGATGGACATGACCACCGTGTATTTGATATAAGGACTTTTCCAAGGTCCGAAAAAGTCTCCCTTCGGGAGCTTGTTGCCGCGTTTTTTCTCCTCCTGCATGCGCAGGAAAGCCTCGGTTTCAGGCAGCCGCTTTCGAAGCAGGAATACAGGAATCATCGGAATGGCTCCAACTACGTAAAGGACCCGCCAACTTAAGCCAAGCTTCGTGATGACGGGAAGCAGGATTCCGATGAACAAAGCGCCAAAAACCGCCGTAAGCTGGAAGCGTCCGACCGCGCTTCCCCGATGTTCTGTGGAAAATTCCTCGCAGAGAATGACATACCCGACCGACCAGCAGCCGATCAAAAAAATGCGCGCGGCAAACTGCAGGAAAATAAAAACCTCGATATTGGGGGCGAATGCTGTAAGCAGACTGCAAACGGAATACAGATAAACGCTTGTCAAAAACACCTGGCGGCGCCCGATCATGTCTGCCATTCGAGATACGAAAAACGCAACCATGGTTCCGACGGCAATGATGGACAAGGCGTAACCGGACATCTGAGGGGAGATTCCATAGTCTTGCACAATGTACGGCAAAGCTATATTTATTACGGTATCATCGAAGCCCTCAAAAAACGCCCCCAAAATGAGAATGGGCCACATCCTTTTTTGACGCGCGTTCAGCATAAACTTTGTGCTCAAATGAACTTCCTCCCGGTAAAAAGCCCTAATGAATTTCAAATATAAAAAAGCCTCATTCCCCTTACGGAGAATGAGACCTCCATTTGAACGGTCGGTCCGCATCAACGTTAATTTTTTTATTCGAAAGCGTTTTAAAGATTTATAAAAATAAAATACCATATTAAATTTTCATGGTGCAATTCTTTTTTTCATTCTTTCCCTATTTATTTAATGGGATTATTCAACGCGCGCCGACGGCTTGACAGAATATCCTTTTATGGAAAACGATAGGACTGATTGGGAAAGTTGAATTGCGCAATGCAACTTTCGAAACGACAAGGAGGATCTTCATGTCCGCGCCCGATCTTTCGCAAGTCGATAACCGGGGACCGGCAATTCTGCCGACGCGGCCGCCACGCAGGCGGTTCAGACGAATGACCGGACTCGCCATGGCTGCGCTGTTTCCCCTTCTGCTCCTCTCATCGGCCATTCTGTCCGCGAAGGCTGTTGCGGAGAACGGCGAAACGAATCTCGTTCTAAACGGAAGTTTCGAGGAAATGAACGCCGACGGGCCAGCGAATTGGACAAGGGATGCGTATTGGGCGGGCGAAGACCACAGCCGATTGAGGATCATCGAGGGAGACGCGCATTCAGGCTCCCGGTTTGCGGCTATCGAAAGTTTTCAACCGAATGACGCCAGATGGACGCAGACGGTCTCCGTCAAGCCGGATACGCTGTACAAGTTCTCTTGTTGGGTCCGGGTTGTCCGGGTAGCGAATCCGGAAGCCACCGGGGCGAACCTTTCCGTTCTGGGCATCGGTTCCACTTCGCGGGATTTGAAAAGCGCCTCCGGACGTTGGGAGCTTCTTGAATTTGTAGGCCGAACAGGTGCGGACCAGCATCAGATCACGGTCGCGGTTCGGCTTGGCGGCTATGGGAATTTGAACGCGGGAAGGGCCGATTTCGACGACTTTCGCATGGAAGAGCTCGCTGCCGCCCCCTCCGGAACGATCGTTGTGCCGCTCGATCCGGCCGCCGATCAGGGCGCGGCCAGCGATCAAGAGGGGGCCGGCGCGTCCCAAGCGAAATCCCGGCACCCCGGATATTCGGGCTGGATGATCTTCTACGGAACGGCGTATGCGGCTTTATGCTTCTATTTGATTTCCCGGTTTCGCAACCGGAGGCCGAAGACGGCGGAACGGACGCCGGGAATGGGGATTCCCCGGCTGCGGCTGGTCGTCTGTTGGTTCGGGGGCGCGTTTCTGCTCAGGATGATCAGCGCTCCGATCATCCAAGGCCACCCGATCGACGTGCCGGACTTTCTGAGCTGGGCGGACCACGCGTACCGCAACGGATTGCCGAATTTCTACAACGGGGAAATTTTCGCGGACTATCCTCCGGGGTACATTTATGTGCTGTACGTGATCGGCCTGATCCGGCCGCTGCTTGGCTGGGAGCCGGCATCGGCCGCTTCCGTCATCCTGATTAAACTGCCGGCCATGTTGGCCGATCTCGCGGCGGCCTGGCTCGTCTTCAAAATGGCGCTGCGCCTGAAGGACGAGAGCGCGGCTCTGCTGGCGGCGCTTCTGTACGCATTGAATCCCCTCGTCTTTTTGGACTCCGTCGTTTGGGGGCAGATGGATTCCGTATTTTGCTTGTTTATTGTGCTCATGGTCTTTTCCCTTCAGTACAAGCGGCTGCCGGCGGCTTCCGTCTTCTTCACGATCGCCGTATTGATCAAGCCTCAATCACTGGTCTTTGCCCCGCTGCTTCTCTTTTCGGTACGAAGCTGGAAAGAAACGGCCAAAGCGGGGATTTGCGCTTTCGCCGCATTTGTTGCCGTCACGCTTCCGTTCGCTCTCCGGCAAGGGCCCTGGTGGATCTTCAAGCACTATGCTGAGATGTTCGGCATGTATCCGTACGCGACGCTTAACGCGTTTAACGTCTACGCCCTGCTTGGGGCCAACGGCGCGAAGACGGACCAAACGTGGTGGGGAATTCCTTTTTCCGGCTGGGATGTCCTCTTTATCGCGGCGATCGTTCTGGTCGTAGGCTTCCTTCTGCTTCGAGGCCGCAGGGACGGGAAGTTGTTCTACGCCGCCTTCCTTCTTGCGCTGCTCGTGTTCACGTTTAAGACCGGAATGCACGAACGATACGGCTATGCCGCCATCCCGCTGGCGCTGATCAGTTGGCTGTGGATTCGGGACAGGCGCGTATTCGCGCTGTTTGCCGGCGTCACGCTGACGAACTTCGCCAACACGGCTTACGTGCTGAAGTTCGCGTTGGACCGGAACTACTTTATTCCGAACGGCAACGGCTTCATGAACCTCGTCTCGTTGTGCAACGTAGGTCTTGCCCTGTACGCCGTGTGGGTCGGTTATGCCGTGTTGGTCAAGAAGCCGGGCGGCCAACCGGTCCAGCCCCTTAAACCGGCGAACGGCTCCGCCGCAATCCCTTTTTCGATGTCCCGCCGGGATGTTCTCGCAATGGCCGCCATTACGCTCGTTTACGCGTCCGTTGCGTTGTTCCGTCTCGGCTCGACGGTTGCGCCGCAGAGCTTCTGGAAGCCGGCGGCGCAAGGCGAGCGCGCTGCGGTCGATTTCGGGCGCGCGCAGCAGGTCGATGCGATCGTATGGTACGGGGGCATCGGAAACGGAAGCTTTCAAGTCGAGTCCTCGGAAGACGGAAACGCATGGAATCCGGTGGCGACCGTCGGCTTGAACGACGGCACCGTTTTTCAGTGGCAAAAGGCGCAAACGGCATTTGCTGCCCGCTATGTGAGGGTCGTCGCGATGCAACCGGGCGCTTCGCTTGGCGAAATGGGCTTTCAGGGGGCGGATCGGAAGCTCATTCCCTTTGCCGTCGAGGGGGCGCCTTCGGCGGCCTTCGACGAGCCGGGCTCGGTTCCGCAACGGGCTTCCTATCTTAACAGCATGTATTTCGACGAAATTTACCACGCCCGGACCGCCTATGAGATGCTGCATCGAATGGAGCCGTACGAAACAACGCATCCGCCCCTTGGGAAAGTGCTGATCTCGGCGGGGGTGGCCTTGCTGGGCATGAATCCGTTCGGCTGGCGAATCGCGGGTGTCCTATTCGGGATCGCGATCGTGCCTTTGCTGTATGTTTTCGCCAAACGGTTGTTCGGCAAGACCCGCTACGCCGCGCTGGCCTCGTTTCTGATCGCCTTCGACTTTATGCTCTTTACGCAAAGCCGGCCCGCCACCGTCGATACGTTCGCCGTATTTTTCATCCTGCTGGCTTACGAGCGCATGCAGCGCTATTGGGAAATGAGCTTCTGCCGAGACAAGCTGTCGAAGACGTTCGCGCCGCTTGCGGCAAGCGGGCTCGCTTTCGGCCTTGCATCGGCCGTCAAGTGGGTCGGCTTGTACGCGGGCGCGGGGTTGGCGGTCCTCTTCCTGCTTTCGCTGTGGAACAGGTACCAGACCTATCGGGAAAAACGCGAGCGGCCCTTCGCGCCTTATGCGCTGCGGACGGTGCTGGCGGGCGGTTTGTTTTTCATCATCATTCCCCTGATGATCTACACGGCATCGTATATCCCGTTTATGCTCGTGCCGGGTCCCGGACACGGGTTGAAAGACGTCGTTTCCGCCCAGAAGTTCATGTTCAATTATCATAGCCGGCTTAACGCCACCCACCCATTTTCGTCGCTGTGGTGGGAGTGGCCTCTCATCCGCAAGCCGATCTGGTATTACGGAGCCGCGGAATTGGCGCCGGGAAAAATGGCGAGCATCGTGGGCATGGGCAATCCGGCGGTGTGGTGGACGGGAACGATTGCGGTAATCGCGGCCCTTCGCTCGGCCTGGAAGAAGCGGGACCGGAGCATGACCGTCGTCTTCGTTGGAATCGCCTCGTCTTATCTTCCGTGGATTTTCGTATCCAGACTCACCTTTATTTATCACTTTTTCGCTTGCGTTCCGTTTCTTGTTCTTTGCATCGTTTATTGGATTCGAAAAATGGAAGAGCGTAAGCCGGGATATCGGATTGCGACGCTCCTTTACGCAGGCACGGTTCTGGTGCTGTTCATTTTGTTTTACCCGATTTTGTCGGGGACCGAAATAGACGTTTCTTACGCGGACCGCGTTCTGAAGTGGTTCGGCGGGTGGATTTTTCACGGGTAAGCGAGCGTTGGAAGCAAGGAAGGAAAGGAAGACGAGCGTCTCCTTCCCGAAATCCATCCAATATCTTGAAATTGCATACATTTTTCGTAAGATTGCTTCTTATCTGTCTCCCTCCCCTGTTCTTATAATGGGGGTATCCCAACGAAAGGAGGGTTTGTAAGCGCTGTCAGCGCTGTTTTGCCGAAAGTTCTCGCATTTGCTGACCTACACTTTGAGGAGGAGGAATTTAATGCGCTGCAAATTTGTCGCATGGTCGCTTGTTACAGCCATGCTGATTACAAGTTTGTTGACGGCTGTAGGACCGTTCGGCCCCGCTTCCGCCGCGGGAGGACCGAATCTGACGCCGGGCAAACCCATTACGGCGAGCGGCCAATCCCAAACCTACAGCCCTCAGAACGTAAAAGACGGCAATCAAAATACGTATTGGGAAAGCACGAACAACGCGTTCCCGCAATGGATTCAAGTGGATTTGGGCGCAAGCACGGGCATCGACCAAATTGTGCTGAAGCTGCCCGCAAGCTGGGAAGCGCGCACGCAAACGCTGGCCGTTCAAGGCAGCTTGAACGGTTCGACGTTCACGGACATTGTCGGCTCCGCCAATTATGTATTCAGTCCGTCTGTCGGGAACAACACGGTTACGATCAACTTTACCGCGACCAGCACGCGCTACGTGCGCTTGTATGTAACGGCCAACACGGGCTGGCCGGCGGCGCAGCTGTCCGAATTCGAAATTTACGGCTCCGGCGACCAGACGCCGGCGCCTGATACGTATCAAGCCGAATCCGCGGCTCTGTCCGGCGGCGCGAAAGTCAACACGGACCATGCCGGATATATCGGCACGGGCTTTGTTGACGGTTACTGGACGCAAGGCGCGACGACGACCTTTACGGTCAACGCGCCGACGGCGGGCAACTACGATGTAACGCTGAGGTACGGCAACGCAACCGGCAGCAACAAAACGGTAAGCCTCTACGTCAATGGAGCGAAGATTCGCCAGACCACGCTGCCCAGCCTGCCTAACTGGGATTCATGGAGCAGCAAGACGGAGACGCTTAACCTGAATGCAGGCAGCAACACCATTGCGTATAAATACGACCCGGGCGATTCCGGCAACGTCAATCTTGACCAAATCACGGTCGAAGCGTCGACTTCAACGCCTACTCCTACTCCATCCCCTACTCCATCCCCTACTCCTACACCTACGCCAACGCCGACGCCTACACCCACACCTACTCCGACCCCGACGCCTACACCTACACCTACGCCGACGCCTCCTCCGGGCGGCAACATCGCCATCGGCAAATCGATTTCCGCATCCTCCCACACGCAGACGTACGTTGCGGAGAACGCGAACGATAACGATGTCAACACGTACTGGGAAGGCGGCGGCAATCCGAGCACGCTGACGCTCGATCTCGGAGCGAACTACAATATTACGTCCATCGTGCTGAAGCTGAACCCGTCCTCGATATGGGCTGCGCGTACGCAAACGATTCAAGTGCTCGGACACGATCAGAACACGACGACCTTCAGCAATCTGGTCTCGGCGAAAACGTACTCGTTCGATCCGGCCTCCGGCAATACTGTGACCATTCCGGTTACGGCGACGGTGAAACGTTTGCAGTTGAACATTACGTCGAACTCCGGCGCCCCGGCCGGACAAGTCGCCGAGTTCCAGGTGTTCGGCACGCCTGCGCCGAATCCGGACCTGACGATTACCGGCATGTCCTGGTCGCCTTCTTCTCCGGTTGAGACCGACGCCATTACGCTAAACGCAACGGTGAAGAACAACGGGAATGCCAGCGCCGCGGCGACCACCGTCAATTTCTACCTGAACAACGAGCTGGCGGGCTCCGCGCCGGTAGCCGCGCTGGCGGCAGGCGCTTCGGCAACGGTGCCGCTGAATGTCGGCGCGAAAACCGCCGCGACATACGCGGTCGGCGCCAAAGTAGACGAGAGCAACGCGGTCATCGAGCTGAACGAGTCGAACAACAGCTACACGAATCCGGCTTCACTCGTTGTGGCCCCCGTTTCCAGCTCGGATCTGGTGGGCACGGTTTCGTGGACGCCGAGCACTCCGATTGCCAACAATGCCGTTTCTTTTAACGTAAATCTTAAAAATCAAGGGACGATTGCTTCCGCCGGCGGGTCTCACGGCGTGACGGTCGTGCTTAAAAATGCTTCCGGTTCGACCGTTCAAACGTTCAGCGGTTCCTATACCGGCAGCCTGGCTCCGGGAGCGTCCGTCAACATCACCCTTCCGGGGACCTGGACGGCGGCAGCCGGCAGCTACACGGTAACGGCCACCGTTGCGGCAGACGCCAACGAACTTCCGATCAAGCAAGCCAACAACGCGAACACCGCAAGCCTGACCGTATATTCCGCCCGCGGCGCGAGCATGCCGTACAGCCGGTATGACACCGAGGACGCCACCCTCGGCGGCGGCGCCACGCTGAAGTCCGCGCCGACATTCGATCAGGCGCTGACGGCATCGGAAGCCTCCGGCCAACTCTATGCGGCGCTGCCCTCGAACGGCTCCTATCTTCAATGGACCGTCAGACAGGGTCAGGGCGGCGCAGGCGTGACGATGAGATTTACGATGCCCGACTCGGCGGACGGCATGGGAATAAACGGTTCGCTAGACGTTTACGTCAACGGCACCAAAGTCAAAACCGTATCGCTGACCTCCTACTACAGCTGGCAGTATTTCTCGGGCGATATGCCCGGAGACGCTCCCAGCGCGGGCCGTCCGCTCTTCCGCTTTGACGAAGTGCACTGGAAGCTGGATACTCCGCTCAAACCCGGAGACACGATTCGCATCCAGAAGAACAACGGCGACAGCCTGGAATACGGAGTCGACTTTATTGAAATCGAACCGGTTCCGGCTGCGATCTCCCGTCCGGCCAACTCGGTTTCCGTAACGGATTACGGCGCTGTGCCGAACGACGGACAGGACGATCTCGCCGCCTTTAAAGCCGCCGTAAACGCGGCGGTCGCATCCGACAAGATCTTGTACATTCCGGAAGGAACGTTCCACCTCGGCAACATGTGGGAGATCGGTTCCGTCAGCAACATGATCGATCACATTACGATTACGGGAGCCGGTATCTGGTATACGAACATCCAGTTTACCAACGCCAATCCGGCGTCCGGCGGCATCTCGCTCCGGATTACGGGCAAGCTTGATTTCAGCAACGTGTACCTCAACTCCAATTTGCGGTCGCGGTATGGTCAAAATGCGGTTTACAAAGGCTTTATGGACAACTTCGGGACCAATTCCGTCATCCGCGACGTCTGGGTCGAGCACTTCGAATGCGGCTTCTGGGTCGGGGACTACGGGCATACGCCGGCGATTCGGGCCAGCGGTCTGCTGATTGAAAACAGCCGAATCCGCAACAACCTGGCCGATGGCGTCAACTTCGCCCAAGGGACCAGCAATTCGACCGTACGCAACAGCAGCCTGCGCAACAACGGCGACGACGCCCTTGCCGTATGGACGAGTAATACGAACGGCGCGCCCGAAGGCGTAAGCAATACCTTCTCGTACAACACCATCGAAAACAACTGGCGCGCGGGAGGCATCGCCTTCTTCGGAGGAAGCGGACACAAGGCCGACCACAACTACATCGTCGACTGCGTCGGAGGTTCCGGCATCCGGATGAACACCGTGTTCCCCGGATACCACTTTCAGAACAATACCGGCATTGTGTTCTCGGACACGACCATCGTCAACTGTGGCACGAGCAAAGACCTATACAACGGCGAACGCGGCGCCATCGATCTGGAAGCTTCGAACGACGCCATCCGGAACGTGACGTTTACCAACATCGATATTATCAACTCTCAGCGCGATGCGATCCAGTTCGGTTACGGCGGCGGCTTCACCAACATCGTGTTCAACAACATCAACATTAACGGAACCGGTCTTGACGGCGTAACCACCTCGCGGTTCTCGGGACCGCATCTGGGCGCGGCGATCTTCACCTATACCGGCAACGGCTCCGCCACGTTCAACAATCTGAGGACCAGCAATATCGCTTACCCCAATCTGTATTACATCCAGAGCGGGTTCAATCTGATCATCAATAATTAGATATCTGGGCCCGTCTGCGGGGGAGGAACTCTTCGGAGCTCCTCCCTTTTCCGCACACGCCAAAACGGCCCGATCGCTATTTGCGTTTCATGCTGCGAATCAAGGCCTTGGTCTTTTGATCCACGCGATAAGATTCCGTTATTTTTTGCAACGCTTTGTTGTACGTGACATCGTCAAGGGTATTATTGTTCAAATAGGCCATCGTAGGCTCCGGAAATTTCACATAACAGATCGATAAGGCCCACGCGACCGCCATTATGGCATAGTACCCCTCATGCTTGACCCGGTCCAATAACCCCAGTACGGAATGAATATGTTCTTCATCCATATAATATTGAAGCAGCATAACGACGCCAAAACGAACGTCATATTCGTTTTCCGACGCCAGGTACGGCTGCAAAAAATCCCATACGCGTCGCTTGTTCGTTTTTGCGAACTTGAGTCCCGAGCAAAAGCTGTCGCACACCGACCAGTTATCAATCTTTGGGACAAAATCGGCAATATAGCGCAAGATTTCTTCGATATCCGCCTTTGCATAGCCGATGACCATCCCCTGAAGCATCGTTTCCTCGAAAAACTCGTTTTCGGCTTGTGCAAGATAGGCACGCCAATCGCTTTTGGCTATTTTTTTCGCCAGTTTGCGCAATTCCGGCAAGCGAACGCCCAAAATATTCCCGATGTTCGGGATCAGCGCAGCGGAAAATTGCCGATATTCCGGATCGGCCAGCTCCATTAATTGTTCTTTTATCGTTTTTTCCACGCGATTGCTCCTTGTCGTTCGTTATTGCACCGTTCAGACTCGCGAGTATGGCGTTTCGGCGATAACGGATTTCAAGCGATCTCCCTCCGTTATCCTATTCTTAACGCTAGCATAACCTAGTAGTCCCTGCATGAACGAAAGGTCGTATTTCATCGCAATCTAGCGGCACCGCCCAAAACAAAGAAACTGCCCGACGGCAGTTCCTTTGTGTTCCCGTTTTAATGGTCTGCTTCGTTCAAAAACCGTACGATTTCCGCCTTTGAAGGAATGGAAGATTGCGCGCCCCGCTTGGTCACGGACAAGGCCGCAGCTGCGGATGCAAATCGCAAGCATTCCCGAACCGGCATGCCGTTCATGCGAGCGGCGGCAAAGGCGCCGATAAACGTATCGCCTGCGGCCGTCGTATCGACGGCTTGGACTTGATAAGCGCTTATGGCCATTTCATGGCCGTCGCGGTTCGCATAGAAGCACCCCCGATCGCCTAACGTGAGCAGCACTTCCCGGACGCCGCGGCCGATGAGGAGCCGCGCCACTTTTTCCGGCGACTTAGCCGTATCTCCCGAAATGAATTCCGCTTCCGTTTCGTTCAGCACCAGCAAGTCGACGACGGCAAGATCGTCATCGGCCATCGGCATCGCCGGCGCCGGATTCAGGATCACGGGAATGCGGTGCTTATTCGCTTCCAAGATAACGCGCTTGTTGACCGGCCAAGGGATTTCGTTTTGCAGCAACACCGCATGAACATCCGAAAACGTCGAAAAGTCGGGAATGTCGCTTGCCGTAAGCTTGCCGTTCGCGCCCTGCGCCAAAATAATTTCATTTTCGCCGTCTGCGTTCACGGTAATAAACGCCATCCCCGAAGCGCCTTCCTTCTTCACGACAGCATCCGTAGAGACTCCCGCCTGTTTAAGGGACGCGATCAGCTCTTCGCCCAAGGAATCTTGGCCGACCGCGCCGATCATTCGGACGCTCGCCCCGGATTTGGCCGCCGCTACCGCCTGGTTCGCGCCTTTGCCGCCGGGAACGAACTCCGTCAGCCTCCCCTGGATGGTCTGTCCGGGAAGTGCAAAACGGTCGACATGGTTCACGATGTCCATATTGATGCTGCCTACGACGATGATTTCGCTCATGGTTCTGTCCTTTCTTCCGCTCCAAGCTTAAAGCTCGACAAAACGAAAATCGGAGAAATAAGCCCTGGCCGCATCGATCGTGCTCACGCCGTACATGCCGTAACCGAACTTATCATCCTGATGCTGCAACACTTGTTCCCCGTTAATCAACAGCGTAAGGGTATGGCCCTGTACGGTCACTTGAAAATCATAGGTTTGATTGAACCGCCATTCGTAGCTGCGGCTTGCCAGCTTTTTGAAACCGAAATCATTGATGTAAAGGGATACCTGATTCTCGCCGTCAAAACCCGCATGATACCCGCGCATCGCGCCCTGTGCGCGGACGGCCACCAGATGGGAATAACCGCTTTGCGGGTTCAGCTTAACCGAAACCGAATAATCTTGGGCAAAGTAGTTGCCCGTATAAGCTTCGCTCGGTTCCGCGGTCATCAGGTACATCGCCCCGTCTTCGATGCTCCAAGCTCCGTGATTGTGGGAGAACGGCGTCACGCAGCCGAAACTCATCGTTTGCTTCTTGAAGTCGATGCTGTAGTTGGCCTTGCCGTAAATGCGGAATTCGTCAATGAAGATGCGCCCCAGACTTTTCGGCTTGCGCGTCGAGTAAGCCTCGAGCACGATGCCGACTTCATCGATCAGCTCGCCTTCGGAATCGGGAATGTCGAACTCCACATCGAGCCATTGCTGGTCGACCAGCTTGATATAGCCCTGCACCAGCTCCTTCTTGCTCTTGGCCAGACGGACGTAGGGCGCGATGCCCATCGTTTCGTTGCCGCCCCACTGATCGAGATAGATCTTCATGGACACCTTCTGGCCCGAGTACGCTTTAGGCGCGAAGGTCCGGCGAGTACCGTTCATCGCTGAAATCGTCTCTCGTATAGAAAGGCTTGTAGTAAATTTTCGATTTCTCTCCGCGGGTCATCCGGTCGAACAGCACTTCCAGCGAGCCGGTGCCCCGGAACGCTTTCTTCGTGGAATGGCGAGCCCGGCAGAAGAACGGATCGGAGACGCGAATATTGTGCGTGGAACCCGGAAGCTCGAAATCGAAGTAAATCTCGCCTTCCTTAAAGCTGTCGGTCAACCACTGCGGGCACGCTTCGCCCGCCAACCGGTAGCCCAGAATCGCGAGTTCCTTGGCGTATGTCGGAATGTCCAGGATGTTCAAATAGCCGGATATGCCCGACATGACGATGGAATCGTTGATCGGCGTGCGGTATTTGTCCGCAATCCCTTCCAATCCGCATGCCACGCCGAGCACGGTGCCGACGTTCCCTGCGTTGCAATCGGTATCCCAGCCGCACATGGTCGCAATTTCCACCGTCCGGTTGAAGTCGCCCTGACCGTAGATCATCGCCAGGATGCAGACGCCCGCATTCGGAATAATGTGGCAGACGCCTTTATACTTGTCGTAGCCCCATTCTCTCTCGAGCATGTCGCGGCACGCCCGGAAGTCGTCCGGCTGCCGCGCGTGAAATTCCAACACCGCTCTCGCGACTTTCGCATAAAGGGAATCCGCAGGGATTTGACTAAGCCCCGTTTCAATAATCTCTCTCACGTCGCTCGTCTCAAAGGCCTTGGCGATCGCCGCGCAGAAGAATCTGGCGCCGAGCACGCCTTCGCCGTCATGGGATACGCGGGCCGCAGCCTCGCCGAAATCGGCGGCTTTCTTCGGGTTGCACGGATTCACCAGACCCCACGTATCGATAAAGATTTGCCCGCCGATCTGCTCGGCGATGATTTTCCCGTTCTGCTCGATGGAACCGGAGCGCGGAGCCGGAATGCCTTTCTTCAAATTAATATAAGCCGTATGCTCCGTGCTGACGCCGTAGCCGCCCCACCAGAACATGCCGATGCCTTCGCGGGTATAGTTCAGCCAGGCGCGGGCGACGTCGTTCGGCGTGATATCGCGGTCCTTGGCGTCGTCATAAAGCGCCCGGAGAAAATAGTACGGACCGTTCGCATCGTCGTCGGCCGCAAAATTTTTGTACTCCTTGACGTAGTTCGTAATTTCCCCGTACGTATTTTTAATTCGCTCGTAGGTCCAAATCGTCGGCTCCACCGGAGCGCCCAGCCGGATGCCGATGTTCATGCCCAAATAGCCCGCGTATACTTTCTCCAAATAATTCGAAGGGATCAATCGGTACACCGCCTTTACATAATCGAACGTAGCTGCTGCACTCTTCTATTGTGCATATCCAGGTCTTGCTGAATGATGAACGCCGCCGTTTCGGCAAATTGCCGGCAATGCTGCTCGATGTTCTGCCGGTTGACTTGTTCCAGCACGGCGATTTCCTCAGCCGGGATCGCCGCGACGCCATGCATGGCTCCCAGGATCGCGCCGATCATGACGCCGATGGAATCCGTATCGCGGCCGGAGCTCACTCCGTCTTTGACGGCCTCCAGGAAATTTCCGTCATGCAGCACGATGTAAGCGAGAGCCAGCGGCAGCTCCTCGATGGAGAACAGCCGGCTTGGCGTATAGTGGTTCGACGGAAGGCCCACCTTGTCGATGCGCCGATTCACATCGTCGCCCATCGGCGAATACCGGCTTATTGCGGCATGGAAACGGCGAACGACCTCATCCCGGTCTTCTTTCCGATCCTTGAGCGCGGCCGCCGTTTCACATAGATCGTGAATGGCGCCCTTCGTTCCGTCCTTGGCATATTGCAGAGCCGTGTTTACAATGTCGTCCACCGTTGCGCCCGGCTCGAACGCTTTGGCCACGCAGCAAGCCATCACACCGGCCGCCTCCAGGCCGTAGCTCACTTGATGACCGGATGCGAATAGAATCGCCTCGTCGTAAGCCCCCTTCGGATTGCAAGCGTTCACGATGCCGACGGGAGCCATGTACATCGCCGCGCCGCAATTGACCATATTGCCGTAACCGCCTTCCCGGGGTTCGCAATTGGCCAGGACGTGACGGTTGAAAATATGCTTCTCCGGATAAAACAACCGCTCCAGCAGCACCGTCTCTTTATCCAGCTCCGGAATATATTTCGGCCGGAAGGCAATTTCCTTCACAAACTCGTTGGCAAGGTCATAAGCGTCCAGATGGCGCCGTTCGGTTACATAAACATTCATCAGCGCGAGCGTCATCAGCGTATCGTCGGTGACGATGCCCCATCCTCTTCTTCTTCCCTGTCTCGCGGCTTCGGGCAGGTCCGCTTTCCACCATTTCGTCATGACGGTTTCGACTCTGCCGTATTGCTCCTTGATTTCGCCGTACGTCATCTTCTCGACGACAGCTCCCATGGCGTCGCCGTATGCCGTACCGAATATGGCGCCTTTCACTCGATCGGCAAAAGAAATCATTTACCTAGCGCTCCCCTCTATGCTTTCCGCAGGAAAGCCGCTTTGTCCGCATTGGAGTGTGGGGCGCTCCCGCCCCACACTTAAGATTGTTTTCGTTGCAGGTTATTTCAGCGTCTGATTCGCGTAATCCGTAATGTCTTTCCCGCCGGCCTCATTCCACGCTTGTACGAACGCGTCGAAATCGGCGCCGGTTTTTTTGCCGGTAACCATATCCGCCGCGAATTCTTTGTAGACCGCGGAAGCGGCATCCCACTTCGCCGCCAGATCGGCAGGCATGATGAAAGCGTTATCCTTGGTGGACATGGAAGCGAACATTTCCAGCGATTTGAGCGCCGGCTCCGACAGATAAGGCGTGGACGGATCGAATTCTTTGTCCGGCTTGAAGTTGACGGTGTTTTCCACAAAGTGCGGATACCAAGCCGCGAATTTGTCCGTGAGTTTGATTTTGCCGTTTACGATTTGATATTCTTCGCCTTCCACGCCCAGCTTGTCCAGCATTTGGCCTTTCGGGCTCGCCAGGAACTCCAATACGGCAAAGGCCATATCCTTGTTCTTCGAGGTTTTGGAAATCGCGAAGCCGCGGCTTTCCTTGCTGACGTCGACCGGCGTGTAGCCCTGCGCTTTGCCCTTGGCCGGCGGAAGCGGCAGGATTTTCGCGCCCGGTCCGTTTTGACCGATAGATTTCGTATTGTAGATGTCGATGACTTTGCCTTGCGTGCCGGCGATGACGCCCGCCTCGCCGTCGTAGAACGCTTTCTCTTTGGTGTCGAACTTCTTGGTCAGGTACTCCGGATCCAGCAGGCCTTCCTTATACAACTTTGCATAGAACTCGAGCTTTTCTTTCTCGGCCTGCGTCGTTTTGCCGAATACGTATTTGCCGTCGGGCCCCTTGATCCATGTCGAGGTCAGGCCGAACGCCTGCCCGAACACGACGTCAAGCTCGTCGATATCGCCGGCTGTCGTGTAGGCGAACTTCGCGCCGCTCTTCTCTTTCAATTCTTTGAAGAACGTATAGTAGTTGTCGATCGTCGGGTCGGCCAGCAGCGTCTTGCCGGACGGAGCTTTGTCGAACAAGTCTTGGCGAACGACCGGAATCTTGCTGCTGATCGGGGCCAGCCATACGAGATACGGATAGTTCTTCAATCGTTCTTTGTTGAATTCGGTCATCGAAGCTTTGACATACGTGGATTTTTCGATGTAAGGCGTCAGGTCCTCCAAAATTTGCTGCGTGATGGCGAAGTTGTAATCTCCGCCCTGGAAGTAAATGAGATCCGGAATATTGCCGCTTTGCAGCAGCAGGCCCAGCTTCTCGGAGTAGGTGCCGCTTTGCACGGGCACGACCTGCAGCTTGACGTTCTTGCCTTCCGCTTTCATGCCTTCTTCGATGCCTTTGATGAATTTCAGCGAGTTGGGATCGTCGACCGGCAAGTCCTTGGCTACGATGCTGATCGTCACCGGCTGCTGGCTCGTCTGGGCCGAAGATGACGGCGCCGTGTCCGCGGAAGGCTTCTTCCCGGCGGTGCCGCAAGCCGTCGTCGCGACCATGAAGGCCGCGACCAGTGTGATCCAAATTTTTTTCATCGATGTCTTCCTCCCTTTGCTGTGTTTGCTTTTACTCTTTAATGCCGCCATCCATGACACCGTTCGTGTAATACTTCAGAATAACGGGATAAAGCATCAGAATCGGTACCATGGCGACGACGATTGTTGCCGCTTTCAAAGCTCCGAAGTCGAGCTGCGCGATCGGATTGTTGACCAGCAGATTGGCGGCCCCGACCAACGTGGCGCTGTCCCCTTCGACGACGAACTGCCTAAGGAGCACCTGCAGCACGGTATTGTCCCGGCTGGACAAGAAGATGCTGGATTTGAAAAACTCGTTCCACCTCACGACGGCGTAGAACATCCCGATCGTCAGCAGCGGTATCCGGGAAAGCGGAAGAACGATCCGGGCAAAGATCGTCAGGTGCCCCGCCCCGTCCATCTTCGCCGCTTCCAGCAAGGCGTCGGGAATTTCCTCGATGAACCGCATCATGATGATCAAGTAATACACGTTGATGGTGCGATAGAGGACCATGGACCATAGGTTGTCGAGCAGATGCAGATCCTTGACGACCATATATTCCTGCACGATCCCGGGCTCGAAGATCATGATGACGATCAGCACGACCATGATCGGCGTTTTGCCGATTAAATGTTTTCTCGTGAGCACGTAGGCCGTGATCGTCGTGAAGAAGAGGCTTAAGGCTGTGCCTACGATGGTAATAAACAAAGAGTTGAACAGCGAGCGGCCGACAATCGGATTGCCGAGCACGACTTGAAAGTGAACGATGGAGAAGCCATTGGGCCAGATGTCGTAACCGTGCAGCAAATGCACCTTGCTCGGGTCCGAAAACGCCTTGGCGAACAGATTGAGGATCGGCACGAGCATCGTAAGCGAGATGAACGCAAGCAGGAGCCCGATCACGAATTTGGACACGGTGAAATTCCGAACAGCCATGCACTGAAGTCTCCTCTCCTTGGCGGATTACCAGGCGCCTTTAGAGGTTAATTTTTTGGATATGAAGTGAGTGGACAGCACCAGCGCGACGCCGATGGCGCTCTTGAACAAATTGGCCGCCGTAGCGAAAGAGTACTGGCCGTTGATCAAGCCGACGCGATAGACGTACGTATCGATGATGTCGATCTTGCTGTTCACCGAGGCGTTGGTAAAGTTCAGCACCTGGTCGAGCCCGGCATTCATAATGAAGCCGACATTCAAGATCAGGACGGTCACCATCGGCACGTAAAGATGCGGCAAAATGATTCGCGTAATCATATGCCACCGATTCGCTCCATCGACATAGGCGGCTTCGTACAGGCTTTTGTTGATGCCCAGAATCGCCGCAAGGAAGATGATCGAGTCCCAGCCGATATTGCGCCACGCTTCGCTCGCCACGAGCACCCATCTGATCGCGGTTTTGTCCGTCAGGAAGTCGTGAGCCGGGAAGCCGAACAGCCGGAGGACGTCGTTCACGATCCCGTTCGACTTCGACAAAAACTCGAACCAGATTCCCGCGATCACGACCCACGACAGGAAGTGCGGCAAGTAGGAGATAATCTGCACCGCCTTGCGGAATTTGCCGTTCACCAGCTCATTGAGCATCAGCGCGAACAGGATCGGAAGCGGGAAGATGAGGAACATCTTCATGGCGCTGATGATGAGCGTATTGGCCAGCACCTGCGAGAAGATCGGTGTGCCGAACAGCTCTTTGAAATATTTGAATCCGACATAGACGTGATCGCCGAGGATGCGGTATTCGTAAAACGCCAGCCTCATTTCGAGAATCGGCCATAGATGAAAGACGGAGAAAAAGGCGGCAGCCGGCAGCAGCATGACATACAGCGTTTTATCGGCCCATATTTTTCGAAGCCTGAAATTCGTCTGCATGGTGTTCACCTCCTATCTGTCCGGTTCCAGGTCGATTTCCACATCCATCAGCGGAGCGTGCTGCTGGGCGCCGTATACGTCCCGGTCGAGGAATGTGCCGGAAGAAACCGCCCTTGCGAACGTGATTTTGAAGCCGAGCGCCTGGTCGAAGAAGACGATATGCGTTATGCTTTCCGGCGCGATGTTGTACAATCTGGAAACAAGCTCTGCATTGATCACCCCGGAGCGTTTGATCTTGTCATAGATTTCGGGATCGTCGAAAAGCACGTCCACCGTAACCTCGAAAGGTCCGCTGTTCTTGCTTCTCAGCACCGCCGCTGCATCATAAAGCTTCATGGCCGCACCTCGATATATTCGATTGGGAACATCTCCAACCCGTCCGCGACTTCCATCAGGTGGTATACCGAAAATTCGTACACCGGTCCGAACGGCACATCGCTGGGGGCAAACGGAAAAGCCAGATTACCGGCCGTCGATTTTCTTCCTTCATAACCGTAGTGCAGGAAAGTGGATCTTACCGAACTGCAGACCGCATTGGCGAGCTCCTGCGTCTTGGCGACGACCTCGAACACGATCCCGAGCTCATGCGCCGGCTCGCGGTGCGGTTCCAGCTCGCCCAGCACGCCGTTTAGCCCGTAGTTGATGAAATGGATGCGGTAATCTTCCGGCGGGACTTCGCTGTAATATTCGGCGACCTGCTGCTTGACGAGCTCTTCCACCTCTTCGATGCGGGCAATCAGCAGCGGATCCCGCACGCCCGCCACGACAAACGTGCGGTAAGCCACCTTCATCGCGCCCTCCAGCTTAATCTTGTACACGGGTGTCGCTTCGATCCGGCTTCCGCGCACTTCTACGCTGCCGTCTCCCCGCTCGGTGAATACGCAGTTTTCAAGGTTCAGCACCATGCCCGGCCCATGCAGGATGTACGGATGGTCTTTCTCGTAGAAGGTGTGCGCCGCAACGGAAACGGCCGTGCATCTGCGCTGCTCGTTAAGCGGCTTTACGATGAACGAATCTCTCCGGAGGATGCCCAGCATACTGTCTTTCGTCGTCCCCGGTTCGGCGCAAAGCGCGGAGCATTCCAATATTTTGCCAAGATGGTATGCGAGAGCGGCGTCAAAGCCGTGGTATATGGCAAAAGCCGCAAACGGCGACGGATCGTACGCCCGTCCGCAAAGGATAATGTCCGCCTCCGCTTCCAGCGCCTTCATAATCGGTTCATGGCCCATTTGGGCGACGATGCCGTTGGTGGCGCGGAGCCGGTCCTTTGTTAGCGGTTTCACCGCAAGCCCTAAAGGCTCGCATTTCCCCTCGGCAAGCTTGGCTTCCACCACCTCGAGAGGAATGTCCGCCCAGATGATGGCGATCTTGAGATTGCGGATCTGATGCTCCTGCAGAATTTCCATAATGATCGACCGGGTCCACTCCACATGAACCTTCGCGCCGCTTCCCCCGGCCGAACCGATGATGACCGGTATGCCCGCTGCGACTCCCTCCGTGACGATCAGCTCCAAATCCTTCTTGCAGGCTTGCTTGCTGACAATCGCCGTGCCGGCGCCCAATTTATGAGGTCCGGCATCGGTGGAGCCGGCATCGACGACAATTGCGTCGGGGCGGTGTTCCATCCCTTTCATAAACGACGATTTCGGAAAACCGTAGCCCAGCATCCCGCAAGGCGCCAATATTTTCAGTTCTTCCTTTGCCTTTGCCATAAGATCCGCCACCTTCGGTTCCTTCGGATTTGAATACGTTTGGATAATTGGGTGGTCCAATTCGGACAAATGGACGCGTTATCGCCCATTTGTCGTCGACTGAATGTTTTGCTTCACCTGCTTGAGATGATAAAGGATGGCCTCCCTAGCTTTGGACGGATCTTTCTCTTTAATGGCCTGAAGAATGTTGAAGTGTTCTTTGTACACCTCGTCTTTGCGGCCGGGAATATCGACAGTCTTGTTCAACGTTTTTTGCAGAAGATCCATATGAAGATCGATAAGGTTGACTAGAACCACATTGTGCGTCGCCTTTGCGATCGAGAGATGGAACGCTTGGTCGGGGCTGGTCGGGTCGTCCGAGTCGCTGTCGATCTTCCCCCACTTTTCCAGAGCGGTTTCGATCTCCAGAATATCTTGTTCGGTCGCCCGCTTTGCCGCCAATTCCACGATGCCGGTTTCGAAAATCTCCCGCGCCTCCAGCAGCTCGATAATGGTAGCCCTTTCAATATTCTCGATGATTCGGCTCTTGTCTTCCGCCTTGTTGAGGTTCTTGCTGAGAAAGCGGCCGCCCCCCGGCCGGGTTTCGATCAGGCCTTCCCGTTCCAAGATGCGAAACGCTTCCCGCAGCGTCCCCCGGCTGATTCCGAACGCTTGAGCTAATTCCCTTTCGGTAGGCAATACGTCTCCGGGAGCAAGATTGCCCTCAAGAATCAGATTCTCGATCTGCTCGATCACATCTTCATAGACCCGGTGGTACTTGATTTTCTTAATGGTCATAGGTTATTACCTTTCCGTATACGAACTCCGATGGAATTGGATCACCCAATTACCCACACATCCATGCTAATCCGTTTTACCCGCCTTGTCAAGAGATTGTTTAAGCGGTTTCAGCTGCGGACTGTGCTTCCATCCTTCTCGGGTGTTACAATGAGTTGGATCAATGGGATGCGGGAGGGACTGTCTTCATGTCGCCGAGAAATGCGGAAAAGGACCGGATGCTGCGGGAAAGACGCCGCAAGGAAATACTGGATGCCGCGCTTTATGCCATCGCGCGCAAGGGGCTGTCGGGGACCAAAATATCCGACATCGCCGAAGCGGCAGGGCTTAGCGTCGGATATGTCTATAAACATTTTGTCGGGAAAGAAGAACTGTTCGCCGCGCTGGTCGAGCGGGGCCAGCTCGAATACCGCGCCTTCGCGGAGGAAGCGCTGCGCAAGCCTCTTTCGCCCTACGACCGTCTGCTTTGGTATACCAAGGAGTGGTTCCAATACCGCAACGGCTGGGCGATTACAATCATTTTGGCGCATGCTCGCACCTCGGAAGCCGTGCCATATGAAATCAAAAAAACGGTGAGCGCCCGTTTCGTGGACAATTTGAAGCCGATCGCGCAGATCATTGAGGAAGGACAGAAAAGCGGCGACTTTGTCGACGGGGACAGCATGGAGCTGGCGTTGATCTACGTTTCGCTGATGGAAGGCCTAATTCTTCACGATATACCGGAAATTCGGGAAATCGCTTCGCTGGCTCCCGAATCGGCGCTGCGTCTACTGTGCCGGCGGACGCAAAATCAGGGTTGACAGCAATGCAAGCCGCCCTTATCATAAGCACAGAGTGAATATATATTCACAGAGATTCTACCGGACCACTGGTGAATCACGATGCTCCCGATCTGCAGGCGGGAAGTATCGTGATTTTTTTCGTTTTATATCCCAGTTATTCAATAGGATAAATGAAAGAGAGGGCGATTGCTCGTTGAAACTGTTTTGGTTCATCCCGACATACGGGGACGGCCGGCATATCGGGACGGCGAAAGGCGCGCGCGCAACGACGCTCGATTACTTCAAGCAGGTAGCGCAGGCGGCGGACAGCCTCGGCTACGAAGGGGTGCTGCTGCCTACCGGCCGCTCCTGCGAGGATGCGTGGATTACCGCTTCCTTCCTCGCCTCGGCCACCCGCACGCTCAAATTTCTCGTCGCGGTTCGACCCGGCCTCGTGTCTCCGACGCTTGCCGCCAGAATGGCTTCCTCGTTCGACCGCCATTCCCGGGGAAGGCTGCTTATAAACGTCGTCGCCGGCGGCGACTTGCCCGAGCTTGAAGCGGACGGCCTCTTCCTCGGCCACGACGACCGGTACGTGCTGACGGACGAATTTCTTTCCGTTTGGCGGCGGCTTCTAACAGGCGAGAGCTTCAGTTATGCGGGCCGGTACATTCAAGTGAAGGAAGCGACGAATTTCTATCCTCCGTTTCAGTCGCCCTACCCTCCTATCTATTTCGGAGGCTCTTCTCCCGCCGGCATCGAGGTTGCCGCAAGACATGCGGACGTGTATCTGACCTGGGGAGAGCCGCTCGAACAAGTGGAGGAAAAAATCCGAAAGGTCAAAGAGCGTTATGCGGCGGCCGGACGGACGGCCCGGTTCGGCATCCGGCTGCATGTCATCGTACGGGAAACCGAGAAGGAAGCATGGGCGGCGGCCGACGATCTGATCCGCTATCTCGACGACAAGACGATCGCCAAGGCTCAGCAAATTTATGCCCGCATGGATTCCCATGGCCAACGCCGCATGACGGAATTGCACAACGGGGACCGGAGCAAGCTTGTCGTCGCCCCCAACCTGTGGGCAGGGATCGGCCTCGTTCGGGGAGGCGCGGGCACCGCGCTCGTCGGGTCACCGGAGCAGATCGCGCAGCGGATGAAGGAGTATGCCGAGATTGGCATCGAGACGTTCATCCTGTCCGGCTACCCCCATCTTGAGGAAGCGTACCGGGTAGCGGAGCTGCTCTTTCCGCTGCTGCCGGTCAACGCTTCCCAGACAACACCGGCGAGCGGGGAATTTGTCGCTTATCATTACAAGCCGGTGGAAACTCGCTAGGAGGTTGGAGCCATGCGGCAAAACAAGGAACGGATTCCCTCATGGGCGCTGTCCGTACTGGCCTTGCTCGCGGCTTTGGCCGTCTGGTGGCTGCTGGCGGCGACCGGCAAGCTGAATCCCCTGTTCCTGCCCTCGCCCGGCAAAGTATGGGACGCCTTTGCCGCGATATGGCAGGAGGGCTACAAAGGAAGCTCGCTGGGCCGGCATCTGTCCGACAGTTTGCTCCGGCTGGCCGCCGCATTCGGTCTGGCGTTGGCGACCGCCGTGCCGCTTGGCCTGTTGAGCGGGCATTATCGCTGGCTCAGGGCGCTGCTGTATCCGTTCGTCGAATTTTACCGTCCCCTTCCCCCGCTGGCCTATTATACGATGCTGGTATTATGGTTCGGAATCGACAATCTGTCGAAAATTTTGCTGCTCTACCTCGCCGCGTTCGCACCGCTTTATATCGCTGTCGTATCCGGCGTCGCCAGGGTGCCGGAAGACCGGCTGCTTGCCGCCCGTTCACTCGGGGCGGGCAAGGTGCAGCTGTTTTTTCGGGTCATCCTGCCCTCCTGCCTTCCCGAAATCTTTATCGGGCTGCGCACCTCGATCGGAATCATGTACACCACGCTCGTTGCCGCCGAAATGGTCGCCGCCGTCTCGGGCATCGGCTGGATGGTGCTGGATGCGAGCAAGTTCCTCCGAAGCGATATCGTCTTAGCCGGCATTATCCTGATGGGCCTGATCGCCTTGTGCATCGACGTCGTCCTGCAGCTTGCGCAAAAGCGCGCCGTTCCGTGGAACGGAAAAGAGTAATGGAGGGAAACGAAATGAGGATCCATAGTCAAAAAAAGAAAATACTGCCGCTGCTGCTCGCTGCGGCGCTCGCATTGCCGCTGGCGGCCTGCGGCGCGGGCGGACCGAACAAAGGCGCGTCCGCGGGCGCCTCGAACGAGCCGGCCGCTACCTCGACCGCTTCGCCGGCCGCAGCCCCTTCGACCGCCAAACTGCCGGATGAAGTCCGCATTGGCTATCAAGTCATTCCGAACGCGGAGCTGCTCGTCAAAACGCTGGGCCTTGCGGAAAAAACGTTTGAAGGCGTCAGCGTAAAATGGGTGCAGTTCGATTCCGGCCGCGACGTCAACACCGCCATCGCTTCGGGAAGCATCGATCTGGGCTTGGCCGGCTCGGTCCCCGTCGCCATCGGTTTGGCAAGCGGCGTGGACTACCAGGTATACTTTTTGCACGACATCATCGGCGACAACGAGGCGCTTGCCGTCCGCAAGGATGCCGGAATTGAAAGCATTCAAGACCTGGCCGGCAAAAAGGTGGCCGTACCTTTCGGTTCCACCACGCATTTCAGTCTGTTGTCCGCACTGAAAGCCGAAGGCGTCGATCCCGGTAAAGTGACGATCCTGGATCTGCAGCCGCCGGACATTCTCGCCGCCTGGCAGCGCAAAGACATTGACGCCGCTTTCGTCTGGCAGCCGACGCTCGCCAAGCTGGTCGAGGACAACGGCCAGATCCTGACGTCCGCCAAGAAGCTCTCCGAGCAAGGCATCATCACCGCAGACGTAGGCGTTGTCCGCAAGGCGTTTGCCGAACAATATCCCGATTTTCTGAAGCAGTATGTCGGCGTTCTCGACGAAGCCATTGAGCTGTACCGGTCCAAACCGGAGGAAGCCGCCAAAGCTTTGGCCCCGATTCTTAGCGCTTCGGAAGCCGACAGCCTTGCCCAAATGAACGAGCTGGTGTGGCTGACGTCTTCGGAGCAGCGCGCGCAGTCCTACTTGGGCGAAGGCGCGGGCAGCGGCTTTGCCCGCGTGCTGAAGCAAACCGGGGATTTTCTGGCGGAACAAAAGACGATCCCTTCCTCGCCGGACCTATCCGTCTACGAGAAAGGAATCCTTGCGGATGCCATCCAATAAAACGATAGAAACGAGGGGATTACGCGATGAACGGAACGGCGTTGCAGCCTGTTCGGGAGACGGCTTTCACTTCCCGGGAAGAACCGGAAGCCGTGGCGATCGAAGGCGTCGGTTTAAGCTACGGGAGCGCACGTAAAAAGCACGACATCCTGCAAGGCATCGATTTGCGCATCGATCGCGGGGATTTCGTTTGTGTTCTCGGACCATCGGGCTGCGGCAAGACCTCGCTCCTCCGCATCCTTGCCGGCTACGTCGCGCCGACCGAAGGGACGGTTTCCGTGTTCGGCCGCAGGCAGACGGCGCCGAGCCCGGAAGTCGGAGTCGTGTTTCAGCACGCCAACTTGTTCCCCTGGCTGACCGTAAGGGGAAACGTGGAATTCGGGCTGAAGATGGCCCGCGTCCCCAAGCCGGAGCGAAGGCGGCGGGTGGACCCGTTGCTTGAACAGATCGGGCTGGCCGGTTCGGCCCACCTCCTCCCCCATCAGCTCTCCGGAGGCATGAAGCAGCGAACCGCTTTGGCACGGACGCTGGTGACCGGGCCGAAACTGGTCCTCATGGACGAGCCGTTCGCTGCGCTCGATGCTTTGATGCGGGAAAGCCTGCAGGAGCTGCTGAAAGCAATATGGGCCGAGACCCGCACGACCATTTTCTTCATTACGCACGACGTTGATGAAGCGCTGCTCCTGTCCTCCCGCATCGTCGTGATGGGAGGCGCGCCCGGACGGATCAAGGAGGATCTTCGCAATCCGCTGCAGGAGGGCAAACGAAGCGCAGCGGAAATTCGGCAGCAAAGCCGCTACGCCGCCTTTCGCGAGCGGCTGGTGGAATCGCTGAAGCCGTGAAGGAAGTTTGCGGCCGCTTCCGGATAACGGCTGCCGAAGGCTGCGCCCTTTGGAGCCGCGCTATCGATACGCGCCAAACGAACAGGAGGCCGAACCGATGGACCCTCGCATTCAAACCTGCATGGAAAACCTTGAATCCCAGGAAGTGACCAAGGACGAGCGGTTCGTTACCGCAAGGCACTGCCTTCAGTCTTTATGGAAAATCGGCTTGGCGGGCGGTCCGCAGAAAGAAATGCTGCTCAACGGTTTTGCGGAACGATTTCGAAATTGCGCGGAAGAGAAAAACGGCACGTTGATTCGTTTTGACATCATTCAGGGCCTTCGGAAGCTCTATGATCGGGATCAGGACGAGACCGTCAGGCAGAAGGCGCTGGAATTAATGGAAACGGAAGCGGACTTGAAATATCGTAAGAAGTACGCTTCCGTTTGGAGGAAATAGCCCCTGCCAATGGCTTGACGTGCCGTTACCAGTCTCCCGTTCCGAGATTGAACTGCCATTGCACGCCGAACTTGTCCGTCAGGCTGCCGTAGCATTTGCTCCAGAACGTCTCTTGCAGTTCCATCTCGACCTTCCCGCCTTCTTTCAGCTTATGAAAAGCGGATTGCAATTCGTCCAGGTTGTCCGTGACGACCGCAAGGCTGATATTGTTGCCCACGACAAAGGGCATGCCGGGAAAAACGTCGGAAAACATCACATTGCTTCCGAAAATGTTCAGCCGCGTGTGCAGGATCAAATTCTTCGCTTCTTCCGGGAGCGGATATTCCGGGTTTGCCGGCGCTTCGCCATACGTCATCATTTTCGGTTTGTCCGTTCCGAACACCTGCGCGTAAAACTCGACGGCTTCGCGGCAATTGCCGTTAAAATTGAGATAGACATCAATCGCCATTTGCTCAGCTCCTTTGAAAGAAATAAATCGGGAATCAAAAAACGCTTGTTCCAGATTTTTCTAGACTATTCTACACCAATACTTGTCCAAATAAAACAGGAAGGCAAGCCGGATAGCATCGAGAAGGCGATTGGCGCCGGAATCATGCACTCCTACCGCTCCCTTCGCTGCGTTTCGGTCCGGTGAGCAGGAGCAGCAGAAACGAAAATGCGATGACGGAGCCTGTCCAGGCCCAGACCATCGTCATATTCCCCGTATCGACGGCAACGTAAATCGCCGTCGGAATCGTTTGGGTTTTCCCCGGAATATTGCCCGCAATCATCAACGTCGCGCCGAATTCGCCAAGGCTGCGGGCAAATCCGAGAATATACGCGGTGACGGCCGACCGGTACGTTAACGGGAAGGTGATATGCCGGAACACTTGCCATTCGCTGGCCCCCATCGAGCGCCCCGCTTCTTCCAGTTCCCGGTCCACCGACATAAATCCGGTTTTCAGCGTCTGGTAGACCAGCGGAAAGGCGACCACGACCGAAGCGATGACGGCAGCCCACCAGGAAAATACGACGGGTGCGGCAAACAACCATTCGATAAAGCGGCCGATCCAGCTTTTTCGTCCCAGCAGAACGAGCAGCAGAAATCCGACGACGGTCGGCGGAAGAACTAGCGGCAGAAGGAAAACCGTTTCGAGCAGCGTTTTGCCTTTAAACAGCTTGCGCGACATCGCCCAGGCGATCCCCATGCCGAGCGCCAGAACCGCGATGCTGGATACCAAGGCGACCTGCAAGGACAGCCGGACCGGCGACCAAAATTCGTGCCAGTTCATGGGCGTCACGTCTTAGACGGAACGGAAAATCCGTATTGGACAAAGACGTCCAGCGCTTCTTTCGTTTGCAAATACATATAAAAATCCTCGGCTTCCCTGGGATGCTTGGTTTCTTTCACGACGCCGGCCGGATAGACGATGGGCGTGTAAAGATTCGGATCGACGGCGAAAGCGATCTTCGCCTTGCCCGAAGTCAGCGCATCCGTCTTATAGACGAATCCGGCGTCGGCGTTGCCGGTTTCCACGTATTGAAGAACCTGTCTTACATCCTTCGCCTGAACGGTTTTGGACTGCAGCGATTCCCACAGGTTGGCGTTCTCGAGCGCTTCTTTGGCGTAACTTCCGGCCGGCACGCTTTCCGGAATGCCGATGGCCACGTTTTGGACCGCGTCCTCCGCAAGGTCCCGAAGCTCTTGGACCCCTTCGACCGCCGGATTCCCATCGGCCGGAACGACAACGACCAATTCATTCGCCAACAGGTCTGTTTGCCGTTCCTTGTCGATCAAGTGTTTGTCGACGAGCGCCTTCATCGTTTGAACCGAAGCGGAAAGAAACAAATCGGCCGGCGCTCCCTGCTCGATTTGCTTCTGCAAGGCGCCGGATGCGCCAAAGTTCAAATTCAGTTTAATATCGGGATGTCGGGATTCGTACGCCTGCCGGATTTCCTTCAGCGCGTCGGTAAGGCTAGCCGCCGCCGAGACGGTCAGCTCCACCTTCGGCCCCGGCTCCCGGCTGGCCGCGCCCGATTCGGAAGCCGGTGCGGCATGGCTGCCGGCCCCATCCGGCTTCGTTCCGCAGCCCGCCAGCGCAAGCATCAAGGCAAGAAGCACACACAGAATTGCATAACTTTTCATTGGTTTAACCATCGGTTTCCCTCCAACTTTTATCTGTATATCGAAAGAAAATGAACGCACGCGACATCGCGCCTCATTTTATTGTAAACTGGGTTCATAAACGGTTGACGTCCGTCGGGTATCGCAGAGCGGTGGCGGCGGGCGGACAACCTCAAAGGAGGCTCCCGATGTCCAGCGATATGTCCTATACGACGGAAGAAGTCGCCAAACTTCTGAAAATATCCAAACTTACGGTATACGATTTGATCAAAAAAGGCGAACTGCCCTCCTACCGGGTAGGCAAGCAAATGAGGGTGGACGCCGCCGACCTGGAAGCGTACAAACAGCGGAACAAGGAGTCGATGCAGGCCGGACGGCCGGCCCTATCCGACGTTCCCCCCTCCCACGCCTCGTCGCCTGCGGCAAGCGGAAACCGGACGATCGTCATTACCGGTCAAGATATCAGCCTGGACATTTTGGCCAAGCAGATGGAAAAATCCATCCCCGGCATCCGGCCGCTTCGCGCGTATGCGGGCAGTCTCGACAGCCTGGTATCGATGTACCGGGGAGAAGCGGACATTGTCAGCACCCATCTATGGGACGGCGATACCGGAACATACAATCTCCCCTACATTCGCAAGCTGCTCATCGGTTCGTCTTATCTCGTCGTGAACTTGCTCTCGCGTCGGGCCGGATTTTACGTTGCGCCGGGGAATCCGCACAAGCTGAGCGGATGGGCCGATTTGAAGCGGCCGGGATTGCGGCTGGTCAACCGCGAGAAAGGATCCGGAGCCCGCGTCTTGCTGGACGAACAGCTGCGCCTGCACGGCATTCGGCCCGAGGAGTTGAACGGTTACGATTCGGAAGAAACGAATCACTTGGGCGTAGCCGGAAAAGTCGCCTCGGGTCAAGCGGATGTCGGCATCGGAAACGAAAAAGCGGCTTCCATCGTCGGCCAAGTTGATTTTATCCCGCTGATTCAGGAGCAGTACGATCTTGTCCTCATGAAAAAACCGGAAAATCGGGATTGGATCGAATCCGTCATCCGCATCCTGAACTCCGCAGCGTTTCAAGACGAGCTTCGCGCGATCTCCGGCTACGACTTGTCGCTGACCGGACGCATTTTGTACGAAACCTGACCGCGTCCATTCGCAAGCGCCGGACCACCACCTACTTATAACTATTTATATCTAATCATAATTAATTATTATCACTATATACCGGGATATGCGTTTTATCAATCTGTTTTGTTATGTTTTGTATAATCAAAAAGGAAGGGCACCCTCTGCGGGAGGGCGCCCCGATGAAACGATCAAGCAGCTTTGCGCAAACCGGACCATCACCTAACCTTTTTTCTTGCCGGGTTCTTCTGCCGGGTTCTTCGCATGCTCCCGATCAGGCTTCGACGCGGGCTTTGGCCGGATCGCATTGGGGAAAAGGCAGCGCACCCAACTGCGCCAGCTTGATCAGGTAGTAGCATTCCTCCCGCGCCATATGGTCCGGCATCAGCGGGCTGATGATGTCGAGCGCCTCCGCTTTCAGCTCCAATTCCTCCAGCTCCTGCAGAAATTTGCGGAACAGCGCCATTTCCAGGTCGATCTGTCCGTGAAACCGGCGCAACGCCGGAAAGTCGTGCAGCTGCGTGCGCAAAAACCCCGCCATCTCGACCGCTTTCAGATACAGGGCTTGAAAGTGCTTTTCGAATTCGACGCTTTTGCGCAACAGATCCGCCTCGATGCGGTCCAGACTCATCGCGATGGACCCCGCATGGCCGTAGGCGTCCTGAAGCCAGAGCAGATCGTGATGAAGCGGATGATAGACCGGAACCGGCTGCCCGGACAGCAAGGCGGTCAGAATGCGGACATATTCATCGAGCTCGTTGACCATATGATTGAGAAAGGTCGGAGGCAGCGAAATCGTCACTGCCCCCTTCAGCGACCTGGCCAGCAAATTCAGCTTGAATGCTCGCAGCGCCGACGTTTCCTCATGGGCGGCTTGGTTCAGTTGATCCAGGCTCGAGCCGGGCTCCGCAGACCGCGCCTGTTGCAGCAGCCGGTCGAACCCGGCGATAAACCGCCGCGCCCGCGCGATATCGTTCTCTTCCCGGGGCGACAAAGCGTCGAGAATGAACCGCGAGTGGTCGCCCAGGATCTGCAGCCAAAACCGGTGTTCGAATAAGGCGGCCGCGTGGTCGTTCCCTTGCAAGCTCAACTAAATCCCCCTCTTCTTATTGGTGTTCACCATCTTAAAAAAGATTATGAGCCGAAGACCGGGGAGATTCTTCCGTTCCGGCGCAACCGGGGGATCGATGCCGCTCGATACAGGCGGGCATTCGATGCACAAAAAAAGCAGGGCTATAATACCCCGCTTTTCCGTATTTGCACTTTGGGATAATAACGCTGAAAACGCGGTATATTCACCCGGGCAATCGGGCAAAAGACGCCTTCCGCTTCCTCCCCGAAGTGAATTTGCTGCAAATCGCTGTAAATATACCGGACTTTGCTCGTATTCACCATGACGCCCCGATCGACTTCTTCAAAGCCGGTGCCATCCAGAAGTATTCTCCAATCCTGCAATGTCGCATGCAAAGTATATTCCTTACGGCGAATTCCGTAAAAATGAATGCACTTTCCAATGACCCGCAAATACAGCAAGTGATCGAGCGGAAGCAGCACGCGGACGCCCCGATCATGCTTGCTTTCCCTATAAATCACCGGGATCGAGAATAATTCCATGCCCCCACCTTACTCGACGTCTTCGACGCTGGGATTGCCGTAAAAAAATTTGGATACAAGGAGTGTAATCGAAGAAACGGACAAGAATAGCGAAAGTTTTTTCACAAATTTTTTCGTAACCATTTCATCATTCCTCCTTTCCATGTAATTAAGGTCAAACTTTGAAACAGCATGGATATAACAGCAACTTGATGCAAAGCGGCGAAAGAAATCGTCACAATGGTCACGGAAATCCATTTAAACACCCGCTTTTGCTTGTCCGTGGAGAACTTCTGGCCATGCCCGGTTGGAGCCAGACGCCATACCAGCAGCAAAGATATGCAGTTAAGAACGATCAGCCAATCGTCGGATAATCGCGGTACGAAGGGAATGGCGGTCGCTGCCGTTACCGTAAAGACGACGCATGCATCCATATTCCGGAAGTGCCACCCTCCGGAGAAGTAACGGAGCGCGCCCAAGACCGTCAACGCTAATATCGATTCCGGAAATTTGTCAAGCAAAAGGCCCGTCGCCACTGTCAAAGCGAAGATGAAAACGGTGCTGATCCATAGCTGCAGCGAAAACCGCAAAATCCCTTCGGAGATGCTGGGATCCGCGCCGTTCTGTTTCATGTATCTCGCTCCGGATATGGAAAGCCGTTCAATGATTCCAGGATTGATCCGCATACTCGAGATCTTTCCTTTTCATGGTAGTCAACAAGAGAATAGAAACGACTGCCAACATGGCCAACAGCCCGATGAACCATTCGACATTTGACAATGAAAAACAAGCATAAGCAATACTCATGGAACTCATGGAAAGAAATGAAGCCAAGCTGATAAACACGAGTTGCCGGTTCATTTTGCTCCAATCAAAAGGTGCTTCTCGCGAAGTCGGAACAAATAAAAATCCGATTCGTTTTCTCTGCCAATACATGCCGAGAAAGAAGCAAACGACTGCACAAACAATCTGCACGGTATAGATTTCAATACTCATCTTATTTTCCAAGGATGCAGGAGTGGCAAATCCGATGCTGACCGCTATGACCATGACGATGCCCTGAAAAACGGCGTAAACTATACCAAATGAGCATAAGACAAAACTCCAGATCAAAGGCGTATCGAACAGCAACCAAAAACATAACGCGAGAAAAAACATCTGAATGATCGGTGCAAGCGTCAAATCGTACAAAATCATGACGATGTAGGAAAGAACTGAGCAGAAAAAGGAAGTAAACACGATTTGAGGCCAATAATGCGTCACCGGGTAACGGAACAAGGCTAGAATTGCCACGAGCACGCCGATATATTCGACAATGGAAATCAAGATAAATGCCAACGAAGACACGGCGTTCCTCCGAATGACAAAATCTTCATTTTTCTTTCTCGTATATACAGTATAACCTATGATTTGGTTAAAAGGGAGTATTCTTTAGAAAATTTGGTAGAGGCTCCATTCATTCACGAGATTTATATTTCATTCGGAATCTCCTCCGAACGACCTGGGTACATAGATACCTTCCGTCCCTCCATTTTATATGATATCCCTTCCGTTCAGGAAATGGGCTGAGCAGATGGGCTGTGAACTTGTCCTCTGCCGCAGCCGTTCCTTTGCCCCAGGGGAAAGGGCGTAGGATGCCCTCGACGTAAAAGGCTCCGATTCTGGATCATTCCTGAGGCGAAGGGATATCCCCGCAATGACCGACCTCTCCTGACCAGAAGGGATACCGCGGCTATGACCAACCTCTCCTGAAGAGAAGGGATATCCCGGAAATGCCAACCTTTCCTGAAGCGAAGGGATATTGCAGAAACGCCAACTCTCCTGAAGAAAGGGGATATCGCATAAAAGACAGGAAAACGCGACATATAAGCGCCCATCCTGAGCGGAGGGGATAACGTGCCCCGTCATGCGCGGACGGGTTAGCGTGCTCCGTCATGCGCAGACGGGATAGCGACGCTCTATTCTGAGGGAACGGCATAACGACGTTCCGAACTGAGTGAACGGGATAACGGGCCCCATAAACGTTCATGAAGCGATGACCAACCCTGCTCTTATGGGCGCAAAAACGCCCCTCCCCTTGCCGCGAAAAGCAAGACGAAGGGCGTTTCGTTCAAGGGAACGGTTGATCGCATTCGCCGTTTTGCCGCTTGCCGTCCCCGTCTTTCCAGCGTTGCAACGCCATTCGAACGGCTCCGATAGACGCGTCTTTCGGCGCCAAAACGATTCGCAAACCGGGATAGCTCTGCAGCAGCATCTCCAGCAGGGCGGTCCGCACGTACGCATTGTTCAGCAGAACGCCCCCCGCCAACGCCAGGCTTCCGTCCTGTAAGCCTAGTTCGGTGATAACGGGAACGGCCAGCTCGAACAAAGCGCGGGCGCTTGCGCTAGCAATGGCGAGCGCCGCCCGGTCTTCCAACGCGCACGCCTCCGATAGAATGGGCGCCAGAGCGGCGATATCCTTTTTGTTCGTCGACTTGTCGTAGACGAAGCCGATGATCTGCTGCACCGATTCCGCCTGCAGCCGCTTATGGACCATGCCGGTGATCGCCGTTTCCGGAATGCGGCCGTCGCTTGCCTTAAGCACGGCGGCGATCAGCTCCCGGCCGATGCTGTAGCCGCTGCCCTCGTCATCGACGAGATGCCCGCCGCCGCCCGTACGGTGCGTCTTGCCGGCTTCATTGCGGCCGAAGCAGATCGAGCCCGTTCCCGCAATGAGGACAATGCCGCAAGGGCTGTCCAATGCGCCGTACAGCGCCGTTTCGTGGTCGCCCGTCACGGTCAGTCCGCCTTCGTACCCGCACGCCCTGACTTCGGCGGTCAACCAGGAGTCGACCGCGGGATGGCTCACTCCCGCCGCGCCGATGCACAGATGCGCGCAATGCTCAAGTCCGCCGCAGGCGTCGGCGATTTGCGCCATCATCTCCCGTAAGCTATGCCGGATGCTCGCTTCATCCTGGCCGTTATAATTGATCGCTCCGGATGCGAACGACCGCACGACGCGTCCTGTCTCATCCGCTACGGTCACGGCGGTTTTGGTGCCTCCGCCGTCCATGCCGGCCACATACTTCATGCCTGCATCACGTCTCCGTTCTCCAGGGCAACGCTGATCCTGCCGGAAGGCGAGGCTTCCCCGCCCAGAATCCGGATCAGCGACTTGATCGCCAGCGGCGTATACTCGAATGCGGCAATCGCGCATACGTCTTTATTCAGCCGTTCAAGATCGTAAGGCTTCCCCAGCGCAACCACCGTCACCCGATGCCCTTCTTTGCGGAACCGCTCCACAAGCTCCAGTTGGCCCGGATGCTCCCGTCCGTTCACCAGCCCGATCACAACCCGTTTGTATCCTTTCGCCCGCTCCACCGCTTGCCGGATCTCGTCCCCGCCGGGATCGATGCCCGTCAGCACAAACGGCGCGGAAAAGGCTTCAGCCATCGCCTCCGGAAACGAAAAGGCCGGACTGACGCTGCTCGACGCCATATCGGTACGGTACGGACTACAGCCGACAAAGATTGTATCCGCGGCATTCTTCTCAAGCGGCGTCAGCGTCCCGCCGACGTGGCAAATGCTTTCGAGGCTCATCGCCTCCGCCGACCGGCGGTGCGCCTCGCAGCCGACAACCGAAAGGTCCGGCGCCGCGTCCGCGCCATATTTCTTCTTATAGTAAAGCACTTTCTCCACGGCTTCGTCGACAACGGACAAAGGCAGCTCCCCGGACTGCACGGCCTGCTCGATCCGTTCCACGGCTTCCATGACAAGCTGCGGGGTATGGCTGATAAAGAGCAGGTGAACCCCGGCCTTCAGCGCTCCGACCGCTCCTTCCGCCGTGCCGTAAACGTTCCGGATGGCGTCCATCTCCAGGCAATCGGAGATGATCAGCCCGTTGTAACCCAGCTTATGCTTCAACAGGCCGGTCACGATCGCTCTTGACATCGTGGCCGGAACCCGATCCGGCTCGAGCGAGGGAAACAAAATGTGGGCGGTGGTGATGCACTCCGCACCGCGCGCGATGGCGGCCGCGAACGGCTTCAGCTCCAGCTCCGCCAATTGTTCCGGCGATTTGTCGATCACCGGAAGTCCGAGGTGGGAATCGACCGACGTATCCCCATGACCGGGAAAATGCTTGACGGACGCCAGCACGCCTCCGTCCTTGAGTCCCTGCAGCATAAGCAAGCCGTATTGTTCCGCCGTCTCGGCCGTATCCCCGTACGAGCGAACGTTGATCACCGGATTCAGCCTGTTGTTGTTGATGTCCAATACGGGCGCAAGATTGAAATTGATCCCGAGCGCGCGCAGTTCGCGCGCCGTGATGCGGCCGGCGGCATAGGCCAGTTCCGGCCGGCCGGTCGAGGCGATCGCCATCGCTCCGGGAACGTTGGTCGCTTCCTCGGGCAGACGGGTGACCCGTCCCCCCTCCTGATCGATGGAGATCAGGGGCGGAAGCCCGGTATGCGTGACGATGAGCCGCCGCAGGCTGCCGCAAAGCGCCTTCAACTGCGCAACGCTCTCCGCGTTGCGGGAAAACAAGATGATGTTTCCGACGCGGTATTCCTCGACCAGCCGCTTCAGATCGCCGGTGATGTCGGTCGCCGGAAATCCGGTGGCGATTAACTGGCCGATTTTGTCTCGCAGCGACAATTGATTCATCCCTGATCGCCCCATCCATGTCATTTGGTCTTTCACCAAAACGGCGGATTTTCCGCCCCTCGTTCTGCCTTCAATCATACAGATGATACTGCCGCTTGATCCGTGCGAATTGCCGGCTCTCTTCCCGGAATTGCTCCAGCAGCGCCTCCATCCCGACGGAATCGTCCCGGTACAGGCTGTCTCCGCACAGCAAGTCGATAAACGGCCTGGAACCCTCTTTGACAGGCGGCAAGAAGGCGAACGGCTCATAATGGCGCTTGATCGTGTACAAAAGCGTAATGCCCGTCTCGAGCGGGCGAACGGCGTGAGCATCCGTAACGTACAGCTGAACGCCTCCGCACAGCTCGCCCCGGAACTTGGATGCCGTCGGTTTGAAATAAACCGGGCGGAACCGGACGCCGGGCAGCTTCCGGCCGTTCATTTCGTCCGCTAGCCGCTGCGGCTCGATAAACGGCGCCCCGATCATCTCGAACGGAAACGTCGTCCCCCGGCCTTCCGACAGGTTGGTGCCTTCGAACAGACAGGTTCCGGCGTAAAGCAACGCGGTTTCGAAGCGGGGAATCCCCATCGAAGGATGCACCCAGATCCGCCCCGTCTCCGGAAACAGCATCCGCCGCTCCCAGCCTTCGCACGGAACGACGTGCAGCTTGCCGTTCCAGTTCATTTGCTCGTTCGCCATCAACGCCACCTCGCCGGCCGTCAGTCCGTAGCGGACCGTGAGCGGATAGTTGCCGACAAACGACAAATACCCCGGCTTCAAAATATTCCCTTCCACCGTCAGCCCGTCCAGCGGATCGATGCGGTCCAGCACGACAAACGCCTTGCCGGCCTTCGCGCAATCTTCCAGCGCATAGAGCATCGTATAGATGAACGTATAATACCTGACGCCGACATCCTGAATGTCGTATACGACGACATCGACCGCATCCAGCATGTCCCGGGTCATGCGCTTGGAGTCTTTGCGATACAGGCTGTATACCGGTACGCCCGTTATCGGGTCGGTATACGTGCCGACCTCGCCGCCCGCCTCGATATCGCCGCGCACGCCATGCTCCGGCGAAAACAGCGCGGTCAGGTTAAAGTTCTCGTGCAAAATTTGAATGGTCGAGACAAAATCGGCGTTCAAGCCGGTCGGCGCCGTAATGAGGCCCACTCGTTTTCCTTTGAACAAATGGGCGTATTTCCCGATGCGATCGATCCCGTTTCGAACCATGCCGACAACCCCTTTTTTTCTACAGCTCGTCTTTCAGCACGCGTATCGTTTCCGGCGGAACCATAAACGTCTCGGCGTACATCTTCCGCGCTTCGATGCCGCGAACCCGCGCCAGGTGCTTGTAATATTCCAAATAAGGGAACGATTTGCTTCCGGTCACGAACCAGTGCTGGGATACGGCCTTCACCCACAAGTCGTACGCTTCCTGATCGAAACCCACGTAGATGTACGGCTTATAGTCGACCGCATCCTCCCAGTTCTCGGCATAGTAAAGCCTGGAGGCGAAAAAGGCCGGCAGCTCCCGCTTCAGCGGCGCAAGCGCCGCATAGTAGCGCGCGTCGCCCACAATGAGGTGCGTCGTGTTGTGATCCTTGTGCATGCTGCTCTTGTAATGGGTGATGATGACGTCCGGCCGTACCCGGCGAATGACGTCGCAGACGCGAAGCCGCATTTCTTCGGTATTTTGCAGTTCTCCGTCGGGCACGTCGAAGACGATCGCCTCGCCGCCCAGCATGTCCGCGAACGCCTTTGCCTCCCGCACTTTCTGTTCGCGGTATTCCCCGACTTCCCGGCCTTCCGGAACGCCGCGCTCACCCGCCGTCAGCGCCAGCGTGACGATGCGGCCGCCTTTCAGCGAATGGCTGGCCAGCACCCCGCCCGCCGTCAGCTCCATATCGCCGACGTGTCCGCCGATCGCCAAAATCGTGGTCTTTTGCTCGCTCATCGCGCAAGCTCCTTTCGCATCACCGCAAATTGTTTGACGGTTTTGAACCCGGCTTTCTCGTAAATCCGGATGGCCGGGTTCCCGCTTCCGGTATAAAGCGACATGTACTCCGTTCCGATGTCCCGGAACGCTTCGCATAACCGGAAAAACAAAATCGTCCCCAGTCCGTGCCCCTCATGATCGGGATGCACCCCGATTCCGGCGAAGTAGCCCCTCCCGTTGTCCTGACGAATGACCGGGCCGGCGAATCCGACGACCGTTCCTCCGCGCGAGGCGACCACCACCGGTTTGCCCTCCGCCGTACACGACGCGATTTCCTTTTGCCACAGCGGATTGTTTAGCCCCGCCAACATCTCCGCTACCCCGCTGTGCTTCGCCGGATCGAACAGTCCGACCGAGTATCCGCTCGCGGCGGCCTTGGCTTCCTTGGCCGCGATCTCGTCCGGAATCGCAAAGCCCGACAAATGCAGGTACATCGCGTTCTCCCGGGTTCGTTCCACATAGCCGTTGCCGAGCAGGTACCGATGCAGCGCACTGTCGACCGGAACGCCGGGCGCATTGTTATGCTCGTGTCCCGGCGTGTCCGGAATGTACCACGGAAGCCGCATCGGATTGAAAAACAACACCTCCGCCTGTTTTTTGCCGAGCTGCCGGAAACGCCGCTCCAACGCCTCCAGCATCCGACCGAAGTGCTCGTCGTTTTTGCAGTCGCCTGATAGGACGATGCAGGTGAGATAACCCGCCGTATCCCCAAGCGGCAAGTCGTCGCCCGTGCAGCCGCATGCGAACCCCTTCACCCTGCCGCCGGCATCCAGCAGCACGAAAGCGCTGCCGGAATCGAAATACGGATTGGACAAAAAAATGCGGTCAAAGCTTTCCTCCGTCAGCTCCTTGTACCCGTCCTTGACGGCTTCCCGGTTCCACAACGCGATCGTCTCCCCGGCGTATCTCCGGTCCCAGGCTGCGATCATGACCCGGCACCTCCTTTCTTCCGGAATCAATACGAGATTTTCCCCAGCACAACCGGCCGCCCCGCCCCCGTAACGGAAGGGAGATTGCCCGGACGCCCCGCCATGGCCAGGTCCGCCAGCAAAGCGAAGGCAACGGCCTCCTTGGCGTCGCTGTTGTGGCCGGCTTCTTCCTGCGTCCGCACGTTCACGCCCATCGGCTCCATCTCCCGCCGGAGAAAATCGAGCAGAACCGGATTGTAGCTTCCGCCTCCGCCGACGAGCATCTCGTCCGCCGGATGGCGGGACCGGACAAAGCGGCGGTACGCGTCGCCGATCGACCATGCCGTCAAATACGTGACGGTCGCAATCGCATCTTCCGCCGACAGGCCGCGCTCCCGCATGACGGCAAGCAGCTTGTCGACGTATAGCGAGCCGAACAGCTCCCTGCCGGTCGATTTGGGGGGCGGCAAGCGGTAGTAGTCCTCCTGCTGCAGCCGTTGCAGAAACTCTGGATCGACGCGTCCCCTTCGGGCGATTCCGCCGCCCGCATCCATGTTCTTGCCCGGATAAAGCCGCGATACGAGCCCGTCGATCAGCATGTTGCCCGGACCGGTATCGAAGGCAATCACCTGGTCCGGCGCGCAGCCGGCGGGCAGGACGGTCATATTGCCGATGCCGCCGATATTTTGCAGCAGCAGCGTCCGTTCTTCTTCCCGGTACAGCAAATACTCCGTAAACGGAACAAGCGGCGCGCCCTGTCCGCCGACCGCCATATCGGCCGCGCGGAAATCGGTGACGCACGGGATGCCGCACCTTGCGGCGATGACCGCTCCTTCCCCGATCTGGACGGTGAACCGCAGCTCGTAGCCGCCCTCGCGCCGGACTTCCGGGGCGTGAAGGATCGTTTGCCCGTGGGAGCCGATGACCGATATGTCCCCGGGCTTGAGTCCGGCCGCCGCGATGGCCGAAAGCGCCGCCTCGGCGTACAGCTCGCCCAGCCAGACGTTCAGGCGCCCGACCCGGTCGAGCGTCGCCTCCTGCGGATCGAACAGCGCGAAAATCTCTTCTCTGGCTTCGGCCGGATACGGCCTATTTTCAAAAGCGACCAGCTTGACCCGGAGCCGATCGCCGGGAGTTTCCATAATTTCGACGACGGCCGCGTCGATCCCGTCGACCGACGTGCCGGACATCAGGCCCACGGCATAGCGGCGTTTGGTTTGCCTATATGTAGCGTTCATCCGCCTTCCACCCTCAGCCTTTCACCGCACCGACGGTAACGCCTTCGAGAAAATATTTCTGCAAGCTGAAAAATAGAACGAACATCGGAAGTGCGGAAATGGTGGCGCCCGCCATCATCGGCGCGAAATACGTCGTATTGGCGAAACGGAAATTTTTCAATCCGACCTGAATCGTCTGCATTTCCATCGTATTGGTCACCAGAAACGGCCAGAAGAAGGTATTCCAGTTGTCCATGAAGGTGAGAATCGCCATGACGGCGAGCACCGTTTTGGACAGCGGCAAAATCACCATCGTAAAGATCTGCAGCTGGTTGCAGCCCTCCACCTTGGCGCTTTCGATAATCTCGGTCGGAATCGACCCCATGAACTGCTTGGCCAGGAAGATGTTGTACACCGTCACCAGGCCGGGCAAAATCAGGGCGCTGTACGTATTTTCGATTTGAAAAATGTTGACGACGAGAATATACAGCGGAACCTGCGTGACCTGATACGGAATCATCATGGCGCACAGAAGCACGGAGAACAGCACGTTCCGGCCCTTGAAGCGGATTTTCGAGAAGGCGTAGCCCGCAAGACTTGCGAACACGACGTTGGTCACCATGACGGACGCGGCCACGATAAGCGAGTTAAGCAGCCATTTGAACGAGTGAGGACTGTAATCGAAGAAAAACCGGTAAGAATCGAAGGAAATTTTTTTCGGCCAGAGCGAATAGCTGACGGCCCCGGCCTCGACGGGATCGCCGAACGAAGACATGATCATAAAATAGATGGGAAACAACGTCGCGACCGCAAATACGAGGAGGGCAGCCGCAATCGCGGTGTTCCGGACGTATTTGACGAGCTTGTTGCCGGAATGCTGTTTGTATAACGCCATATGCCGTTCGCCCCTCCTCTTAATACTCTACGTCGTTGCCCAGGAATTTGAATTGGAAATACGAGATGACGGCAATGATCAGCGCGAGAATCAGAGATTGCGCGGCCGCCTCGCCGAATTCGAAATATTTGAAGGCATTGTTGAAAATCAGCAGCCCCACCATCGTCGTCGCGTTGTCCGGTCCCCCGCCCGTCATCAGATAGGCGTTCTGGAACACCTGGAAGGAGCCGATCACGCCCGTGACAAGCAGAAACAAGGTCGTCGGCTTCAGAAACGGAATGACGATGTGCCAGAGCTTCTGCAGAAAGGACGCTCCGTCCAGCTCCGCCGCTTCATAATAGCTGTTGTCGATGCCGAGCAGCGCAGCCAAATAGATGATGATGCTCGTTCCGTGACTGGACAGCCAGGACATGAGCACGAGAGAGAACATCGATGTCGCGCTGGAGCCCAGCCAGTTCTGGTTTTCGATGCCGAACAGGTCGATCATCCGGTTCAGAATCCCGGACGGCAGCGGATCGAAAATCCACAGCCAGACGACGGAAAGCGCGACGCCGGACGCGACGGCCGGCAAATAATACACCGCCTTGAATGCGGTTTGCAGCCATTTTTTGAACGGCAAAATCAAAATCGCCACGGCAAAGGAAATGACAAGGGCGACCGGCACCGTAAGTGCCGTATAGACGATCGTATTTCGGATCGCTTTCCAGAACAGCGCGTCGCCGAACGTGTTGGCGTAATTTTCAAAGCCGACAAAGGTGGAGCCTAGAGGTTTGTATTCTTCGAAACTGATCAAAAACGCGCTGACGACCGGGTATGCGGTAAACATCGCGTACACCACCAGCGCCACCGCGATGAACGCATAGGCCCAAGCTCCGTCTTCATGGATCTTTCGCTTCTTTATGCCTTTTGACAGCCGAGCCATATTGCCGGACTCCTTTCCCCGTTTCCCGTAACGCGGAGGACGGCCGCAGGCGGGATACCCGCGGCTGTCCTCCGTGAACTTCCGTTAATCTTGCACGACGCCGTCCTGACCGAATTCCTTGATCGCAGCGTTCTTGACCGCCTCGTACATGTCCTCGGGGGTAATTTCATTGGCAAGCAGCGCCTGGAATTTCGGAATGATGACCTCGTCCTCGAGCTTGATCGCCTTGGCGCCCAGTTCGACCGGAATGTCGGGACGGGCCGGGGCCGCATGGGACAGAAGCACTTCGACAGCCGCCACGTTGTCCGGATTCCGGTTGACCGTCATGCTCTTCGCGGCTTCTCTGCCGCTCTTGGTAATATGCGCGACGAACAGCTCGTTGTTGGTCGTTGCCGCCACTTTGCCGCTGGCCAAGAAGTACGCCGCCTTGACGACGTTCGCCTTGTGCTCGGGCGTCGGCTCCTTTTTGCCGCGGAATGTGACGTAGCCGTCGACCGCCGGGGAGGACACCGGAGGCTGGCCCAGGAACGAAGGAACGGGCAGGACGATGTACTCGACCGGAATGCTGCCTTCGACGGCGCTGCCGTCATTGGCCTTGAGCTTTTCGTTGTTCTTGTTGGCGGAGTTTTCGAACGTCGCAAGGCCTTTGCCGGTGATCATCGTTTGCCCGGTCAGGAACATGTTCCAGCGCTTGCCCGCGTCGACCGAGCTGAGCTCTTTCGGCATCGAACCGTCGTCGATCAACTGCCGTACCGCCTTCAGCACTTCCAGATAGTTTTTGCTGGTATAAGCGTATTTCAAATCCTGCGTAAACGCAGACGGCATGCCCGCGTTTTTGATGAGAATATTCAAATAGTCCTTGGACGTCACGCCGGCGTTGGCGAACACGAAGCCGTAGCGCTTCGTTTTGTCGCCTTCCTTGACGACGCCTTTTTTGATCGCTTCGCGGAATTCCTCGTACGTCCACCCGTTTTTCTGCACGTTTTTCCAATCGATGCCGGCTTCTTCGAGGAACTGCTTGTTGCCGCCCAGCGCGTGGATTTCCATATACGCCGGGAAACCGTAGAGGCCGTCGCCTTTCTTCATGTATTCCAGCGGCGCCTTATCGAAATCGTTGATCATGTCGGGCGTCGCCACGTCGGTAATGTCCATCAGCATGCCCTGCTGCACGTACTTGGAAATGCCGTCCGAGCCGATGAAGGCGATGTCCGGCGGGCTGCCTGCGTTCACTTGCGTATCCAGCTTCTGCGTCATATCTTCCCAGCTGGCCGGTTCGATCTTGAGCGTCAGATTCGGATACAGGGCGTTAAAGTCCTTCGCCATCTGTTCGAAGTTGTTCTGATAGTTCGCGGAAACCGGCGGCAGCAGCGCGGTAATGGTGTCTTTCGCTTCCGACGCGCCCGCGCTCGGACTTGCCGTGCCGGAAGGGCTCGAAGAAGCGTCGCCGCCTTTCGACGAACACGCCGCCAGCGCCGACAGCGATACGGATAAAGCCAATACCGATGCTAGTACGCGAAACTTTCTTGCCATTCCAATCGTCCTCCCCTTTGGTTATCCATTCGATTTGGACTTGCGGGCGGAAGCGGCGGGCTTAAACGACTGTCGTGTATGTACGTATGGCCGCTTTCAGATTGCCGTCGCACTTGAGCAGAGCCTGTTCGGCTTCTTCCGCTCCCAGCCCGGTTTTGATCATCAAGATCGCCAGCTTGCAATTCATCGAAGCCTTGTGCAAAAATTCGGTCGCCGTTTCGGCGTCTGCGCCGGTCGCGGCCTTAATAATGCGTATGGACCGGTCATACAGCTTCTTGTTGCTTGCCTTCAAATCGACCATCAGATTGTTGTACGTCTTTCCCAGCTTCACCATCGTGCAAGTCGTGAGCATGTTGAGCACAAGCTTGGTCGCGGTGCCGGCTTTCAAGCGGGTCGAGCCCATGATCACTTCCGGCCCGACGACGGGAGCGATACAAACGTCGCAAACTTCTGATAATTTCGAATTTTTATTGTTTACGACGCCGATCGTCGCCGCTCCCAGCTCGGCCGCCCTCTTCAGGCCGGCGATGACAAACGCGGCGCTGCCGCTCGCGGAAATGCCGATCACGGCGTCCTTGTCCGTCACCCCGCACCGCTCGATTAACGCGATCCCCTCCTCTGCATCGTCTTCGCAGCCTTCGACGGCCACTCGTAAAGCCATGTCTCCTCCGGCGATATGCCCCTGCACAAGCGACGGGTCCACGCCGAAGGTGGGCGGGCACTCGGATGCGTCCAGAACGCCTAGCCTCCCCGAAGTGCCAGCTCCTATGTAGATCATTCTTCCTCCGTTCTTCAGAAGACGGTGAAGAATATCAACCGCTTTCACAATTTGCGGAATTTCGGCAGCCACGGCGGCGGGAACCTTGGCGTCCTCACGGTTGAGGAGCCGAAGCATTTCCTCTGTCGAGCATTCGTCGATCATTTGCGTATCCGGATTGATTTCCTCCGTGATCAGTCCCGCAAGATATTCGTTCATGTCGGTTCCTTCTCTCCTGCCCTCGAAAGATGTGCCGGTCCGCTTGCCGGCTTTTGCTTATCTCCATCTCGTTAGTTAGGTTAATATTAAAGGGAGAAAATGGTTCCGTCAATACTTTCTGAAATAAAATTTTAGTTTAAAATTTATTTTTGTAATTTTATTCATGAATTCCGGCGCCGGCAATCCGAAGAAAAACGCAAAAAAGCCGGCCCTCTTCCGGGCCGGCGTTAGCCGACTGGCCTGGTTTTATTTGCGATGCTTGCTTGCCAGAATGTTGTGCGTCTTGGTCAAATAGCGTTTGACCTTCTGGTATTCCGCGCTGGCGACGCCCGCGAACAGCATGTCGATGACGGTGAGCATCGCGATGCGCGATCCCATCGCCCCGCTGCGGAACGTCAGCTCCGGCGTCGATATGCTCAACACGATCTGCGATTTTTCCGCCAGCTCGCTCTTGTTGTACTTGGTGATGGCGATTGTCTTGGCGCCGTTCTTCTTGACGATGTCCAGCGCGTCGAGAATATCCGCCGTGCTTCCGGAGTTGGAGACGAAGATCGCCACGTCGCCTTTCCCCATCAGCGTGGCGGCCGTCAGCTGGCTGTGCCCGTCGGTATAGGCGTGGCAGATTTTGTTGATGCGGGAAAACTTCTGTTCGGCATCCTTGCACACAAGACCGGAAGCGCCGATGCCGAACAGCACGATGCGGTTGCACGTACGCAGCGCTTCGACGGCGCGGGCGACTTCATTGCGGTCGATGACGCTCAAGGTGTCTTCGATCGATTTGCAGTTGTTGCGCGAAATATTGGAGATGATGACGGACAGATCGTCGCCCGGCTGAATATCGGTGTACTGGTCCTTCTGCTCATCCTCCATCGACCCTAGCGAAGCCGATATACTGACGATAAAACTGCGGTAGCCGCTGTACCCCATCGTTTTGCAAAAGCGGAGCACGGAGGCGTCGCTCGTCTTGCTGAGCTGGGCGAGGCTTTTGACGGAAAGATGCGGAATTTCCTCCACATTGGCGAGGATATAGTCCGCCACCCTTCTCTCCACCGGGGTCAGGCTGTCCTTCATGTCCCGTATTTTGATTAAAACGTTGTCGTTGATCGCCATGCGTTTCCCCTACTCGCCCATAAAGTATACTGGCTAAACATCCTAAATTTCCGCCGCAAAAATAAGCTACACCTAACAAAATTCAATTTAATATTAAGCGCATTTTTCTGAAAACACAAGACAAAAATAGATAAAAACTGGCAATTTCACGAAACTTACTAAAATTTAATTTTGAAATTTATTTGTCATTTTGGAATTTTGTTTTGATCGTGATCAGATGTCGCAGTCCGAGTCCGACCCTGGACTCGATCCCCGCGCGACAAATAAAAGCCCTGCCAATGCGCAGGGCTTCTGGGCGGCCTCGTCGGCGGAAGCCGTGTCCTGTCCTACTTGGCCGTCTCTTGCGGCTCCACCCGAAATCCGGCCGTCAGCGTCTTTCGGATCGATGTGCCTTTCCCTTCGACGTCCTTTGCGATGCGGTATTCGCCGGACGGCAAATCCGTTACCCGGATCTTCTGCTTCCAAGCGCCCCCCGCCTTGAGCTCAATGCCGATGGCCGGAACGGCCGCGTTCTCTTCCATCGGAACGGGGGTTCAAATGTCGCCATCCCGGTGCTCGAGGCGGTAGTCCAGACCGTAGAATAGCGTCGTCGGCCCATTGTTGCGCAGCGTGACGACGATATCGCCGCTGCCCGGGTATGCGGGCCGGTCAAGCGTAAGCTCGGCTTTGACTTCCTGAACCGGCACTTCGAGCGCGCCCAGCGCGGTATCCTCCACCTGCTCCCCGCTCAAAATTTCGGCGGTCAGGTAGTACCAGGCTCCCTCCTTCTCCGGGAGCTGTGCTGAAGCTGGAGTAGCTGTTCAGGTCGGTCAGCCGCTCGGTGCTTTCCGCGACCGTCCGGAGATAGGCGCCGTCCGGTTTCCGCTCCGTCAACTTGCAGCGAATCGTGCGGGTCAGAATATCCCGCGCTTTGGCCGGTTCGATGACGTGAATCGAAGCGTCAACCCGGTCCCCCGGTTTTTTCGCGCCGGCCGAAACCGAGACGCCGATGCCGTGTCCGGCAAAAGGTTGCATCACCCGACGACCAGCCGGTCCCGGTCGGCGCCGCCGCGGATCTGCTTGCTTCGCAGCTGGCCGCAGGCGGCATCGATGTCCGTTCCGTGTTCGATGCGGACGGTGCAGTTGATGCCGCGCTTTTTCAAAACGTCGAAAAACGCCCGGATCGACTCCGGCTCGCTCCGCTGATACTGGCTGTGCTCGTCGACGGGATTGTAAGGGATGAGGTTCACCGTCACCTGCCGGATGCGGTGCCCGATCAGGTCCGCCAGCTCGGCGGCATGCTCCTTGCGGTCGTTGACGTCCTTCAGCAAAATATACTCCAGCGTCACTCTCCGTTTCGAGCGCTCCAAATAGTAGTCGATAGCCTGCATCAATTTCTCGATCGGAATGGCGCGGTTGATTTTCATAATGCGCGTCCTAAGCTCGTTGTTCGGCGCATGCAGCGAAACCGCCAGATTGACCTGCAAATCGCTGTCGGCGAATTCGACGATTTTGTCGGCAAGCCCGCTCGTCGAAACCGTAATATGCCTCGGCCCGATGGCAAGCCCCTTGTGGTCTTTGATGATGCGCACGAAATCGGCCATGTTTTGAAAATTGTCGAACGGCTCGCCGATCCCCATCACCACGACATGGGTGACCCGTTCCCCCTGTCCGGCACGGTCCAAATACAGCTGCACGTTCATGATTTGCTCCACGATTTCGCCGGCGGTCAAATCGCGGCTTTTGGCAAGCAGGCCGCTGGCGCAAAAACTGCATCCGATGTTGCAGCCCACCTGGGTCGTCACGCAAACCGACAGGCCGAATTTATGGCGCATCAGCACGGTTTCGATCAAGTTGCCGTCGTTCAGCCGAAACAGAAACTTGACCGTCCCGTCCGCCGACTGCTGCCGCGTATGTTCGCTTGCGGTCAAGATGGCGAAATGCTCTTGCAGCAGCCGGATGCAGTCCGGATGGACATCGGTCATATCGGCAAAATCCGTCACCCGCTTCCGGTACAGCCAATCCCACACCTGGGAAGCCCGGTGCCGCTTGTGCCCGTTGTCCGACAGCCATGCCGCCAATTGTTCGTATGTCAATCCGTAAATGGAATCCTTCTTCATGTTCAAGCCTCTTTTCATCGCATTTGCACGCAGCGTTCCGGCTCTTATTGTCCCAGATTTTTTACGGATTAACAAGAAGGACCCGCATTGACACGCGCCGGTAACGGTGATACGATCCACTCAATTCCTACATATCAAAGCTGCAAGCGGTTGTGGACGAAGCGCTGGAGCGGAATCTCGTCACCGGGTACAACCTGAAGGACAGCCGCTTCGACGCAAACTTTATCGACTCGCTCTCGCTGGTCTGATCGCAGCGCTCCTGGTGGCAGCCGCTCTACTACTCTATGACCGAATTGACGGATTACCGGCTTATTGCCAACAACAAAATCCAAAAAGGTTATTATTACGCCCAATCGTTCTCCTTGAAGGAAAAATCGGCCGACGTCGCAAACGGCTTCAAGCAGATCGACCCGACGGTGGATGTCATCCGTTACGATTTCTGGGCCGATGCCCCGTTTTACCGTTATTTGAACGGCGAATCGACCTGGCGAGGTCCGAACGCGCATAACCGAACGGCCCGCGGTTCCGCAGCGAACCGTCCGGGCCGTTTTTTCCGCGAGCGACTGACCCGTTGACATTCCCTATTTGTTGTTTGTGATTGGAAGTCCGTATCCGGGATGGCTTCCGAACCGTCTTCGTCGGTATATCCAACATAGACCGGCTTCCGGCGCCTGAACGGCAAGTTTGGTTGGATTTTTCCAATATAGGCGCGCAGCCGTTTTGCTAAAAAGTTGACTGAAAGGTTTGCTGAAAACTTACCGGAAGGTGGAGTGGGAAAAATAACCGGGAAAGGCCGGCCGATTTGGGACCGTGACGGGAAGCTTTGCGCGGCCTCCCTCAGCAAGGACGTCCATCCGGTTTGACACTGCAACCATTTGTCTCTACAATGAAGTACGACGAATGTTCGATAATCATCAAACTTATAACGAGGTGGCGATAACATGGCGTTAAAGCTCGGGGTGCTGGACCAGACGCATATCAGCCAGGGGCGGGACGCTTCGCAGACGCTGGCCGAAACCACCTTGCTCGCCCAGGAAGCGGAACGGCTCGGCTACAGCCGGTTTTGGGTGACGGAACACCATTCGATGAAGGCGCTGGCCTCGTCCAGTCCCGAAGTGCTGATCGCCCACGTGGCGGCAAAGACGGAAAAAATCAAGGTCGGCTCCGGCGGCGTCATGCTCACTCATTACAGCGCCTACAAAGTCGCCGAAAACTTCCGCCTGCTCGAAGCGCTTCACCCCGGACGCATCGACCTCGGCATCGGCCGCGCCCCCGGCGGCATGCCGCTTTCGACCCGCGCGCTCCAGGAAGGGAAGCGGATGGATATGGACAACTATCCGGAGCAGGTGGATGATCTGACCGCATACTTGCACGAGACCTTGCCGCGGGACCACCGGTTTGCCGGATTGCTCGCCGCCCCCACGGTTCCGACGGCGCCGGAGCTGTGGCTGCTCGGCTCCAGCTACGGCAGCGCTCAAATCGCGGCCGCCAAGGGAACCGCGTACGCGTACGCCCAGTTTTTCGGCGTGCCGGGAAGCGAAGTGTCCTTAAGGATGTACCGCGACTATTTCAAGCCTTCCATGCTCAACCAAAAGCCGAAGGCGCTTGCCGCGGTTCTGGTCATTTGCGCCGATACCGATGAAGAGGCCGACCGGCTCGCGACCGGCTCGGACCTGTTCTTTCTTTCGCTGGAGCAGGGAAAGCTGCTTTCCGCCTTCCCTTCCGTCGAGTTCTCGACGAAATATCCGTACACCGATTACGATCGCGAGCGCATCCGCGCCATTCGCGAAAACCGCATCATCGGTTCTCCGGAGACGGTGCGAAGCAAGCTGCTCGGCATGAGCGAGCGGCTCGGCGTCGACGAATTTCTGATCGTGACCATGACGCACAGCTTCGAAGCCCGCCTCCGTTCCTACCGCCTCGTCGCGGAAGCGTTCGGGTTAAGCGGCTAAAGGGCCGTTTCGCAAGCTCGTGAAGCGCGTTCGCCGGGACAACAGTCCAACAATCGGAAACGAAAAAACCTTCGTCATCCGCCCAAGCGGCGGGTCGCGAAGGTTCTTTCGTTTATTTTTTGTATTTGCGTATCAAATCCATTTTCCCGCTCCAGGCCTTCGGGCTGAGGTCGACGGCGTATGGATGCGGATTGAGCTTGCGCAGCGTCTCCGGCCAGAACAGCTTGAGCTGCTCCCGATGATGCTCCCGGATCGTCTCCAGCGAAGGGAGCTCGTATACCTGCTCCCCGTTCGCAAATACGGGCTTGAGCAGCGGCATCGCGTCATACTCCTCGACAAACTGGTGCAGGTAGGGATGCACCGGATCGAACAGCTCCAGCCTTTTGCCTTCGCGGACGTCCGTCTCCTCGGCCAGCGCCACGTAATCGGCCAGCGCCTTCCCGGTGCTTCGGTCGATGATCCGGTACACGTCTTTGATTCCCGGCGTCGATACCTTCTCGGGGTTGCCGGAAATTTTGATGACCGGCTCCCACTGTCCGCCCCGCTCCCGCGCGACCAGCTTGTAGACGCCGCCAAGCGACGGCTGGTCGGCTGCGGTGATCAGCTGGGTTCCGATCCCCCAGCCGTCGATTTTGGCCCCCTGAGCCTTCAGCTCGACGATGATATTTTCGTCCAGGTCGTTTGACGCCACGATTTGGACATAAGGCAAGCCGGCGTCATCGAGCATTTTGCGGGCCATCTTCGAAAGATACGCCAAATCGCCGCTGTCCAGACGGATTGCGCGCATCCGCTTCCCTTCGGCCTCCATCCGCTTGGCCGTCCGGATGGCGTTCGGCACGCCGCTTTTCAACGTGTCGTACGTATCGACCAGCAGCGTCACCTGATCCGGCAGCGCCGCCGCGAATTTGTCGAACGCTTCCTGCTCCGAATCGTGCTGCTGCACCCAGGCATGCGCATGCGTACCCGATGTCGGAATGCCGAACATCATGCCCGCGAGCAGGTTGCTCGTGGCGTCGAAGCCGGCGATATAGGCGGCTCTCGCGCCCCAAATCGCGGCATCGGCCTCCTGGGCTCTGCGGGTGCCGAATTCCATCAGCGTTTCGTTCGGCGCGACCAGCCGGATGCGGGCCGCTTTCGTCGCGATAAGCGTCTGGTAGTTCAGGAAATTAAGCAAGGCCGTCTCAAGCAGATGCGCTTCGAATACGGTCGCTTCCACCCGGACCAGCGGCTCGTTCGCGAACACGACCGTTCCTTCCTCCGCCGACCACAGGCTGCCGGTAAAGCGAAACGTCCGCAGCAGCTCGAGAAATTCCGGATCGTACCGTTCTTCCTGCCGGGCCAAATATTCGATCATCTCATCGCTGAATCGAAGCTGGTTGATATATTCGACGATACGCCGAAGGCCTGCGAACACCGCAAATCCGTTGCCGAAGGGAAGCTTGCGGAAATAAGCCTCGAACACGGCGCGGTTCCGATGCGAGCCGTTGCGCCAATGCGCGTACATCATGTTGATTTGATACTTGTCCGTGTGCAGCGTCAGGTTGTCGGATTTCATAAGGTTAAGCCTCCCGTGTTCAAATATGCGCTTGGTGGATCGCAGCGCCGGGTCCTTTTTCGCGAATCTCCAGGCAAGCCGCTTTCGTCCCTATGACACGATACGATTTCAAACGATGAATCGAAGAAGGAATCCGGTTCTCATCCATTATTGGCGGAAGCGGCCCCAAACATCCGGAAAGGCGCGGGAAACGAGGACGTGAAGCTCATAAGCCGCCATTTCCCCCGTCCGAAGTTCCCAGCGGAAGATAAATCCGGAATACGCTGCCCCCTTCCGGCCTGTTCTCGGCTGTAATCCGGCCGTCGTGCATTTCGACGATTTCGCGCGCGATGGATAATCCAAGGCCGCTGCCGGCTTCCGAGGACTTGCGGGATTTGTCGTTCCGGTAATACCGCTCGAAAATATGCGGCAAATCGTCCGGAGGAATGCCGCACCCCGTGTCCGCCACGCTCAGAACCGCTTGCTTGCGGTCTCCCGTCACCTGAAAGCCGAGCTCGATCTCGCCTCCCGGCGGCGTGTAGCGGACGGCGTTGTAAATCAGGTTGGAAAACACCCGGTCCATCCGGTGCTCGTCGATCCGCACCCACGCGTTTCCGTCGCCGCCCGTGTCGAGCCAGGTGTGGAACCTGAGCCCTCGGTTTTTCAGTTCCAGCTCGTATTCTTCGGTCAGCCGCTTATGCCAGTTGGCCAGCTTGACGGACATGAAGGACATCGGCGCCTTCCGCGCCTCCAGAATGGACAGCTCGAACAGGTCGTGAATCAAGTTGTTCAGCCCTTCGACCTTGTTCAGCATCGACCGGATGATTTTGTTCTTCTGCTCTTCATCGGCGATAATGCCGTCCCGCAGCGCTTCGAGATAGCCCTGCAGCAGCGTGATCGGGGTCTTGAGGTCGTGCGAGATGTTGCTGATCAGATGCCTGCGCGACTGTTCCATCCGTTCCAAATCCCGGTACGAGCGCCGGAGCTGCTCCGTTCGCTCGGCTATGCGCTCTTCGAGGCGGTTATTCCACTCCCGAAGCTCCACGGACATTTGCTCGGCCCGTTCGTAGGTTCGGGACAGGCGCAGCGAAATGCCGAACGAGTTCATCATTACGAGGAACAGCAGCCCGAACGCGACCAGATCGAACGACCGAAGCCAGCCGTTGTAAATCAGAATGTCGTTCAGGATCGTGGCGACCAAACCGGCTACGCCGATCAGGGACAGCCAAGCGCCCTCCCGCTTCCGGCTGGCGGCTGCGACGAGCGCGGCGATCGTGGCGAGACTGAGCAAAACGACATAGGCCTGATACAGCGAGACGACCGAACTCGCCTGCAGAACCGGCAGCAGCCACGTCAGCGCCGTCAGCCCAAGCCCAGCGGCGACCGCCAGCCGGCTCAAGCCGCGGGAAATTTCCTGCGGATACATGCGCTGATAATATAAGAAGCCGAACAAGCCGCTCAGAATAAAAGCGGTATACTCCAGCCTAGCGGCCAGCGTCCATGTCAGGCCGGCGTGCATCTCCATGAACAGGCCGGAACCGATCACGCCCATCCGGCACGCCACGAACAGGCACAGCAGCCCGAAAAACAGATTGGCCGTCTCCCGGCGCCGCAGCGCGAACAAGCCGAGATGGTACAAGCCGATCATGACCAGGCAGCCGAACACGATCCATTCCTGGGCGGTTTGCTTGAACTCCAGGCGGTGGATCTGCTCGGCCGTTCCCATAGCAAGCTCGCTGCGGATGCCCCCCGTGCGGTGATGGAAATTGGCCACTTCCAGCGTCAGCTCGGTCCGCTCATTTTCACCGCCGAAATACACCGTCGCAGGAAGCTGGTACGGCACGGTCGATGCCTTATCCGAGCCGGGCTGCCCCCGGGATAGCAGCGGCTTTCCGTCGACGAACAGACGCATCGAGGTCGAGATGTTCGGCAACCGGATCGCCAGCATGTCTTCAACCGGCCGGTGCAGAATCGTGAGCCGGTAAACGCCTTTGCCCTGATCGCGAAGCTTCAGGCCATTGGCCAGTTCGGCGCCTCCCCATGTCGCCGGAACCGTCATATACGAATGCGCCGCCGCTCCCCCTTCGGGCTGCCAGACGAATTCCCACTGCCCGTTGAGCGGCAGCACGCCATCCCGTTCGAAATCCCAGTCCGTCAAGTCCAGTATGCCATTTTCGGCCCGGGGAACGCCCGAGTTCCGGTCATGGTCCCACCCTGCCGCAAAGAACAAAGCCGTCAACGCGATTAGAAAAAAAACGACCGCACTTCCCGATCGCAAGACCTTTGCGCTAAAGCCGTTCATCGTTCTCTCTCCCGAAATATCTCCAGCTTCACTCATGGTAAACGCGCATTGATTCTCCGTCAACGCTTTCAGTATAATTAATTTCGTATTGTCGCCCTTAAGGCAGAGCGGATGGAGGAGAAACAAGTGAACAGGCCCAGCGCCGAAATCCTGGTCGTCGACGACGAGCCAGAGATTACCGAACTCATTTCGCTTTATTTGGAGAGGGAAGGTTACGTCGTTCATGCGGCGGATAACGGCAACGATGCGATACGGATTGCGGAAGCGATCCTTCCGGATTTGATCATATTGGACGTCTCGCTCGGAGCGTCCGACGGCATCGAGGTGTGCCGGACGCTAAGAGGCGGTCCGTGCGCGCATGTGCCGATCCTGTTCCTGAGCTGCAAAAGCGAGGACGCCGACATCGTGCGCGGCTTGTCCGAGGGCGGCGACGACTATGTGACGAAGCCGTTCAGCCCGAGCCAGCTGGTCGCGCGCGTGAAGGCCCACATTCGCCGCAGGAGAATGCGCGAGCAGCCGGCGGATCCGGCGCCCCGGACGATGGCCTTCGGGGATTTGAAGATCGATTTGAATCGGCTCGAAGTCCGGCGCGGAGAGGAGCTGATTCCCCTTTCGGTCAAGGAATTCGAGCTGCTGACGGTGCTTGCGCGCCAACCGGACCGCGTGTTCCCGCTGGACGAACTTTATCGGCTCGTCTGGCACACCGACAGCATCGGCGATACGCGGACGCTGATGGTCCACATCAGCAACCTGCGCAAAAAAATCGAAACCGACCCGTCCAACCCCGTTTTCATCCAGACGGTTCGGGGCTTCGGATACCGGTTTAACAGCGGAAACGCATAAGCGGCGGATCTCCCAATCGACGGAAACGCATAATTAAAACGGAAAAGCAGAATGAAAACGGAAACGCACAATCGACAAAGTAAAGGAAGTAAACAGAAAATGCGGATAGCAAGCAATTGGCAGGATTACGAGCTGCTCGATATGGGCGGCGGGGAAAAACTGGAACGTTGGGGCAGCTTCGTGCTGCGCCGTCCGGACCCCCAAATCATCTGGCCTTTGGCCAACGAAACGGAGCAGTGGCGCAACGCGGACGGACATTATTTCCGCAGCTCGTCCGGCGGCGGACGATGGCAATTCCGCAAGCAGTTGCCGGAAAGATGGACGATCGGTTACGGACCGCTCAAATTCTATATCCGTCCGACAAACTTCAAGCATACCGGGTTGTTCCCGGAGCAGGCCGTCAATTGGGACTGGATCATGAAGCGGATCTCGACGGCGGGCCGCCCGATCCGGGTGCTGAACCTGTTCGCCTACACCGGCGGCGCCACCGTCGCCGCGGCCGCCGCAGGCGCGGAAGTATGCCACGTGGACGCGGCGAAGGGTATGGTCCAATGGGCGAAGGAAAACGCGCAGCTGTCCGGTTTGGGCCAAGCCCCGATCCGCTACATTACGGACGACGTGTTCAAATTCGTGCAGCGCGAGGAACGCCGCGGGCGGAAATACGAGGCGATCATTATGGACCCTCCTTCCTACGGGCGGGGGCCGAACGGGGAAATGTGGAAGCTGGAGGACAGCCTGTATCCTTTCCTGTATTCATGCCGCTCGATTTTGTCGGACCGTCCCCTTTTCGTGCTGATCAACTCGTATACGACGGGATTGTCGCCAACGGTTCTGCATAATCTTTTGCATATGGCCATCGGCAGCAAATACGGCGGCAAGCTGGACTGCGGAGAAATCGGCCTCCCGGCGTCCAGCAGCGGGCTAACGCTGCCGTGCGGGATTTACGGCCGTTGGGAAAGCGAAGAATAAAAGGCACTGCCGCTGCGCGCCGGGCGCTTCCTGCAGCGCTTTGGGCGCGCGCCTGCCAAACGATCCGTCCAGGGGAGAGGGGCGCATTCGATGCGAAGAAGTTTGGCGCGGCTTTTGGCCGCGCTCGCCTTGGTGTTGGCATTGGCCGCCTGCACGGGGGAACCGCCCCTGCCCGCCCGGTCCGCCGCGCCCACAGCCGTCTCCGCTTCCCAGCCGCCTTCCGCGGAAGGCGCGGCGGCCGCCGGCGCACGGGAACGTCCGGCGAACGAAGCGCAGGCATCCGGGGATCTCGGCACCGGACAGCCGGCAACGGGCAATACAGCAACGGGCAATACAGCAACGGGCAATTCGGCAGCGGGTAACTCGGCAACAGGCCATACGACAGCGGGTAACACGGTAACGGACGAATCCGCCTCCCGAGGCGAGACGGGCGAAGCGAACCCGGATGCCGCTCAGCGCGAAGAAGCTTCCGAAACGTCGGAAGCGACTTTGATGGCCGTCGGAGACATTATGGTGCACGCGCCCCAATTGCCCGGCTATTACAACGCTTCGACGAAAACGTACGATTTTACGCCCTGGTTCCGCGAAGTAAAGCCGCTCTTCTCCGCCGGAGACTGGGTCGTCGGCAACTTGGAGACGCCGCTGGCCGGCGGCGATTTGAAATATTCCGGCTATCCCCGGTTCAACGCTCCGGCAGAGCTTGCGACCGCCTTGGCCGACGCCGGCTTCGACATCGTGACGACCGCCAACAACCACACGCTGGACCGCGGCTTCGTCGGCCTGACCAGGACGCTCGGGAACGTCCGCGATGCCGGGCTCATTCCGGTCGGAACGGCCGCATCCGCCTGGCAGGCCAAGCAGACCGTCATCGTCGAACGCCGCGGCATCCGGCTCGGCTTTCTCGCCTACACGTACGGAACGAACGGGATTGCCGTTCCCAAGGATAAGCCTTATGCGGTCAATTTGATTTCGCTGCCGGCCATTGCCGCAGACATCAAGCGCCTGCGCGAAGAGGGCGCGGATGCGGTGTCGGTGTCGCTCCACTTCGGCACGGAGTACGAGCGCCAGCCGAACGCGGAGCAGCGCTCCATCGCCCGTGCGGTCATCGAGAGCGGCGCCGACATCGTGCTGGGCTCGCATCCGCACGTCGTGCAGCCCTATGAAACGATCGAGGTTCCCGACCCGACGCGGGCCGGAGGAACAAGGCGCGGGCTGATCGTGTACTCGATGGGCAACTTTATTTCCAATCAAACCGGCGACTGGAAAGACGTCGGCGTCATCATGCAAATCCGGTTGCGCAAAAGCGCGGCGGGAGGAAAAACCGTCACGACGGTCGATAAAGTGTCGGCCACGCCGACATGGGTGCTGATCCGCAAGCAGAACCGCTTTAAAACCTATACGATCGTCCCCCTGCCGCAAACGCTTGCCGCGCGCGATTCGAAACGATGGACCGCCGCGGAATACGCGGAGATGGAAAAGCTGCTCAAAGGCATCGACCGGCACTTGACTTCGTTATCGCCGCCTTGAGCCTCCGTTCGGACGGTCCCGTCTCCATACACCCGATCATCACTCGGTCTATTGCCCGGCCCATCAATCAGCTCATCAGTCGGCTCAACAACTCAACAATCGGCTTATCCATTCGACCCATCCACTCGGGCCTCATGCGGTCCATTCACCCGCCGCCTGCTTGCCGGCCTCTTTCGGCCGGCTCTTTGCTCTTTTCTTGTCCTCTTTCGCCTTTCGTTCCGGCTCTCCTGCCGCGGCTTCCCGCGATCCGGCTCCCAACCGCAGCCGGCTTCGCTATGTCCGCAACGCCTAAGCCGTCGCGCTTCTTCGCTCCGGAACGTCCGCTTCCGCGGCCCCTTCGCCGTCCGCAGCGTCTTTCTCCGCCCCTCCGTTGCGGTCCGCCGGCGACTCTCTTGTTCCCGCCACTTTCCCGATCAGGTAGACCAGCAGTTGGCGGTTATGCGCCGACAGCCGTTCCAGCGAACGGCCGACGATCTCGCTGCGGATTTTCAGCCCCCGCTCGACCTCCGCCCGTCCCGTATCCGTCATGCTGACCCAGACAATCCGCCGGTCCTGCGCGTCGCGGACGCGCTTCACAAGCCCGTTGCGCTCCATCCGGTCGAGCAGAGTGGTGACCGCCGCAGGTGTCGTCTCCAGGTGCGGAATCAGCTCCGACGGCTTCATCGGCTCGAACGCCTGCAGCAGCTCCAGCACCTGCAGTTGTCCTGCCGTAAGCCCCGGCGCCAACTCCGCTTCCATCTGGGTGTGCCAGTCCTTCGAAAGTTTCAACCAGCTTTTTACAAATTCCACCTCGATTTCCATCCCCTCTCCCTCCTTTTCCCGAACCATGCCTTCTCTTTATATTATACGGGTTGCGAATGTCGAAAGATAGTTTAATGAAGTTAAATATTTACGACCTAAATCGAGAGGATGAGGTACGCTGCGACAACGCCCGACATACACTGGGGATAGAGTTTGCGGAACATTCGGACATTTTGAAGGCTGGTGAGGATAAGCCTATGAATTCGGCGGACGAAAAAAAACGGATGATCGGACGGATGGCGAAGGAAGCCGGATTGATCGACGACCCCAAATGGCTGGAGCGGCTGGACGAACCGGTGCCGCTTTAGATCGTTCTGGATATCCTGCTGCGTTGGATGGACCGGTCGGAAACGACGGACGGACCGTACGATTGACGGTCCGCCTGTCTTTTGTTACTCGCTTTGCAAAGGTTTGACAAACGCATCGACAAGCGCGTCCGCGCGTTCGACCGCATGCATCAGCTTACCGTGCGCCCTTCGCTCGTCTATCGGCGCTTGCTCCGACGAGAACGCCGCGGCGGCGCCGGAAGCCGTCACCGTCACGAGTTCAACCTCTTCCTTGACATGGAAGGCCGCGACGATGCGCGTTCCGTTCGGTTTGACCCGTTTGCCTTCCTTGAATTCGAACGTCTGAATGCCCTTGCCGCCGCGCCCCTGCTGCGGATAATCGAGCAGCAGCGTCCGCTTGGCGTAGCCGTAATCCGAAAGCACCAGAATTTCGCCTTCGTCGCCTCCGACCGGGAACCCGGCCACGACCACGTCACCGTCCTTCAGCGCGATGCCGCGCACGCCTCCGGCCACCCGCCCCTGCACGCTGACGTCGCTTTCGGGGAAGCGGATGCTCATGCCGCCCTCCGTCACGAGCATGATCTCCTGCGGCCTGTCGCAGCGGTAGACGGTGACCACCTCGTCCCCTTCCGCGACCTTGCAGGCGGCGATGGCGATGCTTCGGGTGGTCGCGTAGTCGGCGAGCAGCGACCGCTTGACCTGTCCGCGCCTTGTGACGAACACGAGCGTGGGCGGCTCCGCGCCCTCGGGAGGCGCCCAATCGCTTTGGGCAACCGGGATCGCGGCGACAATCCGGTCCTCCTTCGTCAGCGGCAGCAAATTGACGATGGCGGTCCCGGTATCCTTCCATTTGAACTCGGTGATTTGGTGCACCGGCAGTTGGAAGTATTGTCCCTTCTGCGTAAAAAGCAGCAGCGAATCGAGCGTGTTCATTTGCAGGCTCCAGCGGATGACGTCGCCTTCCTTCACCCCGGAGCTGCCCAGATCGCCGCCCGACCGGGTGAACGACAGAAGGCTCGTCCGCTTCACGTAGCCTTGGCGGCTGAGCGTAACCAGGACGTCTTCCGCTGGCACCGTGACCTCCAGGTTCACTTTCAGCTCTTCCACTTCGCCCTGGATGACCGACCGGCGGTCGATCCCGTATTTGTCGCGGATTTCGCCGAGCTCTTCCTTGATGACGCCGCGCAGTTTTTTCGGATTGTCCAAAATCGAGCGCAGGCGGTGAATTCGCGCAAGCGTATCGTTCAGTTCTTTTTGCAGCGATGTGATTTCCAGATTGGTCAAACGGTACAGCTGCAAGGTAAGAATGGCGTCCGCCTGCCGCTCGCTGAAGCCGAACTTGGAAACCAGGTTGTTCTGGGCGTCCTGGCGGTTTTTCGACGCTTTGATCGTCTCGATGACGGCGTCCAGCAGGTTCAGCGCCTTGACCAGCCCTTCCAGCACGTGGGCGCGGTCCTCCGCCTTTTCCAGCTCGAATTGCGTCCGGTGCGTGACGACTTCGACCTGGTGCGCGATATAAGCCTCCAGCATCGCCTTGAGGCCGAGCTGCCGCGGCGCCTTGTTGACGATCGCGACCATGTTGAAATTGTAGGCGACCTGCAGATCGGTTTTCTTGAACAAAAAGGCGAGTATGCCGTCCGCGTCGGCGTCCTTCTTCAGCTCGATGACGATCCGAAGCCCGCCTCTGCCGCTCTCGTCCCGGACTTCCGCGATGCCCTCGACCTTTTTCTCCAGCCGCAGATTGTCGATCGCGTTCACCAGCTTCGATTTGACGACCTGATACGGAATTTCGGTAATGACGATCTGCTGCTTGCCGCCGCGGACATCCTCGATCGCGGTTTTCGAGCGAACGTAGATCCGGCCTTTGCCGGTTTCGTACGCCTCGCGGATGCCGTCCTCGCCCATAATGATGCCGCCCGTCGGGAAGTCCGGACCTTTGACGATCTGCATCAGCTCCGCCGTACCGATGTCGGGGCGGTCGATGACCGCGACGCACGCGTCGATGATTTCACGCAGATTGTGCGGCGGGATTTCCGTCGCAAAGCCCGAGGAAATGCCGCTGACCCCGTTCACGAGCAGATTCGGGTACCGGGACGGAAGCACGACCGGCTCTTTGGTCGTATTGTCGAAATTGTCCTTGAACGGCACCGTCCGCTTCTCGATGTCGCGAAGCAGCTCCAGCGCAATCTGCGACAGGCGGGCTTCGGTATAACGCATCGCCGCCGCGGGATCGTCGTCCATCGAGCCCCAGTTGCCGTGGCCGTCAATGAGCGGGTGAGCCATTTTCCACGGCTGGGCCATCCGCACCATGCCTTCGTAAATCGAGGCATCGCCGTGCGGATGGTAGTTCCCCATCACGTCGCCGACCGTTTTGGCGGATTTGCGGTACGGCTTATCCGGCGTGTTTCCCGCGTCGTACATCGCGTACAGGATGCGCCGCTGCACCGGCTTCAGCCCGTCGCGCACGTCGGGAATCGCCCGGTCCTGAATGATGTATTTGGAGTAGCGGCTGAACCGGTCCCCGACGACCTCTTCCAGAAACGCGGGCAAAAACTGTTCCAGCGAGTTCATCGTAAATGGATCACTCCTCGTATTCGGTGAAGTCGACGTTGTCGATGATCCAGCGCTTGCGCGGGTCCACCTTGTCGCCCATCAGCGTCGACACGCGGCGCTCGGCTTTTGCGGCATCCTCGATCCGCACCTGCAGCAGCGTCCGCGTTTCCGGATTCATCGTCGTCTCCCACAGCTGCTCGGGGTTCATTTCGCCGAGACCTTTGTACCGCTGCAGCTCCGCGCCTTTGCCGAATTCCTTCAAATAATTTTGCAGCTGCTCCTCCGTCCAGGCATAGCGCACCGTCTCCAGCTTGCCCGACTTGCGGGTGATCTTGTAAAGCGGCGGCTGCGCGATGAAAATCCGTCCTTCGTCGATCAGCGGCTTCATGTACCGGTAGAAAAACGTGAGCAGCAGCACCTGGATATGCGCTCCGTCCGTATCGGCGTCGGTCATGATGATGATCTTCGAATAGTTGGCTTCGTTCACGTCGAACTCGGAGCCGATCCCCGCGCCGATGGCGGAAATGACGGCTTTGTATTCGTCGTTTTTCAGAATGTCCGCCAGCTTCGCCTTTTCCGGGTTCATCGGCTTGCCCTTGAGCGGCAAAATCGCCTGGTGCTTCGAGTCGCGCCCCTGCTTGGCGGAGCCGCCGGCGGAATCGCCTTCGACGATGAACAGCTCGTTGCGCGTGTAATCCTTGGACTGCGCAGGCGCCAGCTTGCCGCCGAGACTCGGGCTGTCGCTGCGTTTTTTGCCGCTGCGGATCTCGTCCCGCGCCTTGCGCGCCGCCTCGCGCGCCTTCGCGGCCTGCACCGCCTTGCGGATCAGCATCTGGCCGATCTGCGGGTTTTCCTCCAGGAAGACGGCCATCTTCTCCGAGACGACGGCATCCACCGCGCTGCGGGCCGAAGCGCTGCCGAGCTGGTCCTTCGTCTGGCCGACGAATTCGACCTCGGCCATCTTGATGCTGATGACCGCCATCATGCCTTCGCGCAGGTCGGCCCCGTCGAGATTTTTGTCTTTTTCCTTGAGCTGTCCGATCTTGCGGGCGTATTCGTTCATGACGCGGGTGTAAGCGGTTTTGAAACCCGTTTCGTGGGTGCCGCCCCCGCGCGTCGGAATCGCGTTGACAAACGAGGCGATCGTCTCGGTGTAGCCGTCGTTGTATTGAAGCGCGACTTCCACCTCGATGTCGTCCTTCTCCGCGTAGAAATGAATGGCTTCGTGCAGGGCCGTTTTTCCCTCGTTCAGGAATTGGACGAACTGGCGCGCCCCGCCTTCGTAATGAAACGTCTCCTGCTGGCCGCTCCCGCGCTCGTCCTTCAGCACGACTTTAAGCCCCGAGTTCAGGAACGCGATTTCCTGCAGCCGCTCGGCGAGCGTATCGTAGTTCAGATGGATGTTGCCGTGAAACACCTTCGGGTCCGGCCTAAACGTAATTTTGGTGCCGGTTTTGTTCGTTGTGCCGACGACCTCCAGACCGGTGACAGGTTCGCCTACGTGCTCCTTGCCGTCCGGGTCCGTCCAGCTTTCGAACCGCATTCTATGTATTTTGCCCTCGCGGTAGATCTCCACTTCCAGCCATTCCGACAGCGCGTTCGTAACGGAAGCGCCGACGCCGTGCAGGCCGCCGGATTTTTTGTAGCCGCCGCCGCCGAACTTGCCGCCCGCGTGCAAAATCGTGAACACGACCTGCGGCGTCGGAATTCCGGTCTTGTGCATCCCCGTTGGGATGCCCCGGCCGTTGTCAAACACGGTGACGGAGTTGTCGGGATGGATCGTCACTTCGATTCGCGAACAGAACTTCGCCAAGTGCTCGTCCACCGCATTGTCCACGATCTCCCATACAAGATGATGGAGTCCTGCCGCTGACGTGCTGCCGATATACATGCCGGGCCGCTTGCGCACGGCCGTCAAACCTTCAAGCACTTGAATATCGTCGGCGCCGTATTCTTCTCCGGCTTGGGCCGGGGAAGCGGTAAACAGGTCTAATTGTTCGGCCACAAAGGGTCCTCCTTGCTTGTCCTCTTCCCGCGTCCGTTTTGAAAGCAGCCATGGCGGCTTAAACCGCCATTTGTTATTTTCAAAACGGACGCGCCTTCCGCTTATTCTAATTCATTATAACTTGCTTCGTAAAGACGGCAAAACGCCGATGGGCCTCTCCGGCCGCAAAGCGGTCATCCCCACGATACCTCTTCTGCGCCAAAATCGCAAATGCCGTCCGCGTTCCGCATGCAAAAGGGCTGCGCCCGAGCCGAGATCTTATCCCGGCCTGCCGGGGCAGCCCCGCGTTCGTTTACTCGACGACCAGAACGACTTTGCCGTTGGCGAACGACACGAAGTTGAAATTCGGATATCCCCACGTTTCCACCGTCGTGCCGCTGCCGGAAACGGCGCTCTTGCTGCTTGGCGTTCCCCAGGCGAGCAGCACCTGTTCCTTCGTCATTCCAAGCGTAACGTTCCCGGCCTTGATCTGCGACCATACGGATTGCGGCCAGTTGTATTTTTTGTACGGATCGTAAGCAAGGAAATAATAGCTGTCCGCAAAAAGGTTCGCGACGTTCGAAGCCGGCATCGAATAGGTCGTAAATGTTTTGCCGGATGCCGATTTGAAGACGATGCTGAAGTATCCGGTATTGTCCGGCAAAATGTCCGCGACGGTCACTTTCATGAACCGGTCCCATTGCTGGAAGTGATTGACCCAGTACGTACGGCCGATGTACTGCGCCAAGCTGCCCTGCGAAGCTTTTTTGGCCAGCGCGGCGGTCTCGGTCGAGACGACGGTCAGACTCGCCTTGCCGAGCGAAACTTTCGCCTGCTTCAGCTTGGCGTCCCATGCGACTTTGGCGCCTATCGTATCCGCGAGAAGATGGGCCGGGAAGACGGCCATGCCGTTCTCCACGCGGGGAGTGGCTTTCAGCCTGACTTTCCGTCCGTTGACCACGGCATTGGCGTCGCCGATCTTCAGCGTAATGGCGTTTTCGCCAAGCTGCACGTTAAACGTTTTGGAAGCGGCCGCATAGGTCGAGGTGCCGCCCAGCGCCTTTACGACCGGCTGAAGCGGCAAATAAACCACATTGTCCTTCAGCACCGCGTATTGCAGCGCGGTTTTGGTCCCGATGACGACGGAGACCGATTTGGCGGCGCCGCCCGAGGCGACGGTGATCGTCGCTTCGCCGACGCCCAGCGCCTTCAGCTTTCCGCCTTCCTGCGGTTTCAACAAATGCGGCTTGTCGATCGTAAGCTTCGCTTCCGATAGCGGGAGTTTGACCAGCGCGCCGTTCGAATATTTTTCGGCGATATTCAGGACGATCGAATCGCCGATTTGCGGAGCGGCGTTCGAAACGTGGATTTCGACGGACGTAACCGCAGGCGCCTTCACGTCTTTCGTTTCCCCGTCGCTATACCGCACCCAGGTGCCGTCTTTTCTCTGCACATAGGCGTTTTTCCCATCCTCGACCGGAACGGTCCGGACCGCCTCGCCCACCCCTTCGATCCGGTTCGTCAGCTTGTACCGGTCCTGATAAAGCCCCGTTGTCCAAACGGAGCCGTCCCTTAACGTCACAAACAGCGTCTTGTCGTTTGCGTAAGCGATATGTACGCCCTCGGTCGTCAGCGTAACCGGAACGATCTTCAACGTCCGTTCGTCGAAGTTAAATCTTTCGTAGAGAACGGTCTCGCCGCTGTCGTAAAGCAAAACCGTCCGATCTTCCACGACCGCAACGGAACGCACCGAATCCGGATTGGCGATATTGCCGATTACATTGAACGGGGCATCCGGATTGGCCCGGTACAAAATTTCGCCGTTTTGGGATACAGCCGCGACGGCATTGCCGCTGCTCGCGATTTGGAGAATGCCTCGCAGCTCTTTGACCGGTCCGTTGTCGGTCCAGACGGTGCCGTCGTTTTTCAGCATGAGGCCGTCCGCCGTCACCTGCCGAACGCCGCTTGTGCCTTCGTCCACCTTCGGGGCTTCGACGATCGACCAGCTGACCCTTTTGCCGTCACGCGTCAAGCCAAAGCCCTTGTTACCGTCGCCGGCGATGGAAACCAGATTAAGCTTGTCGTACGTTGTCCCCAGCGCATTCGTCACCCACAGCGAGCCGTCTGTCAGCAGCATCGCGTTGTCGCCCGCGACCGAAAGGATCCCGGACTCGGCGGCCGCCTTTGCCGGATGCGGAACCCAGAGGGAACACGACAACAATAAGGCCAATAACAAGGATGCGATTCTCGTTCTCTTCATGACTTCGGTTGCTCCTTTCCCATAATCAACAGGTAAATTGTAGCATTTTTATTCGGGACGTTTCTACTAATTTTTACAGAATCAAACAACCTCTGCGTATGCAGAGGTTGTTTGACCTGCCGTTTTTTTATTTTGGGTTTTATATCGAAGGTTCAAGCGGACAGAAACCGATATTGCGCCTCGATCAGGTTGCGGTAATGGCCGCCGTGGCGCATGAGCTGCTCATGATTGCCCTGCTCCACGATCACCCCGTGGTCCAGCACCACGATCAGGTCGGCGTTGCGGATGGTCGAGAGCCGGTGCGCGACGATAAACGACGTGCGTCCTTCAAGCAGCGTGCCGAGCGCCTCCTGAATGCGCAGCTCCGTCTCCGTATCGATGCTGGCGGTCGCTTCGTCCAGGATCAGAATGCGGGGGTCGGCAAGCAGCGCCCGCGCGAACGAGACAAGCTGCCGCTGCCCCATCGACAGCGCGCTGCCCCGCTCCTGCACTTCCGTATCGTAACCGTCCGGCAAATGGACGATGAAGTCGTGGGCCCTGACCGCCCGCGCCGCGGCCTCGACTTCGGCGTCCGTCGCGTCCGGACGGCCGTAGCGGATATTGTCCCGGATCGTTCCCGAGAAAATAAACGTGTCCTGCATGACGATGCTGATCTGCGAGCGGAGATCGGACAGCTTGACGTCGCGGATGTCGATTCCGTCGATCAGCACCCTTCCCTTCACCGTATCGTAGAAACGGCAAAGCAAATTCACGATCGTGCTCTTGCCCGAACCCGTATGCCCGACCAGCGCCACCGTCATCCCCGGCTTGATATCCAGATCGATGCCGCGCAGCGCGGGTCGATCCGCTTCGTAGCCGAATTCCACCTCTTCGAAGCGCACATGCCCTTCGACCTGCGGAAGCTCCCGGGCGTCCGGCTTTTCCGCCACGACCGGCTTTTCGTCCAGGTACTCGAAGATCCGTTCCGCGGACGACATGGCGATCAACAGCTGCGAGTACATTTGGCCAAGCCGCGTAATCGGCTCCCAGAAGCTGCTCACATAGGAGAAAAAAGCGACCAGCACGCCGACGGTGATCGCTTCCGTCCGCACCAGATGCGTGCCGTACAGCAGCAAAATCAGCGTGCCGACGGCCGACGTCACCTCGATGATCGGCCCGAACAGCTGGTTGAGAGCCGACGCCCGGTTCCAGGAAAGGATGCTGCTGCGGTTCATCCCTTCGAAAAACGCCGTGTTCTCCTTCTCCTGCGCGAACGCCTGCGTCACGCGAATGCCCTGAATGCATTCGTTCAAGTGCGAGTTGATCCGCGACTGCTTGATCCGCACCGTCTGCCAGGCAAAGCGGATCCGCTTGCGCAGCGAAGTGGAAACAATGAACATGAGCGGAACGGTGATCATGACCGCAAGGCCCAGCCTCGGTTCGAGAACGAGCAAAATGACCGTGATGCCGCAGAGCTGCACGATATCGATCACCGAGTTGACGACGCCGTTGCTGAGCAGGTCCTGCAGCGAGTTGACGTCGTTCGTCACCCGAACGAGCACGGAACCGGCCGGGCGTTTGTCGAAAAACCGGAACGACAAATTCTGAATGTGCTTGAACAGCGTGCTGCGCAAATCGAAGATGACGTTCTGCCCGATTTCGTTCGTTTTGCGGATCGTGTACCGCTGCGCCCACCACCGCAGCGCGTACAGCGCGAGCATGACCGCCGTCAGCGTATAAAGAAGCGGAATCCGTCCGCCCGACGCCTTGATCGCGTGGTCGATCGCATAGCTGATCACAAGCGGGATGGCAAGGCGGGTCAGCATGCCGAACAGCGTCATGACGAGCGCGACCCGCGCGACTTCCTTGCGGTAAGGCTTAACAAAGGTAAACAGCCGGCGCATCTGTTTCCAGTTAAACGGTTTTTCGATCAATACGTCGTCCTGGTACAAAAATTGTCGGCTCATCCCGTCACCCTCCTGACGTTGCCGGCGGCGGACTCGATCTCTTCGGGCCGGTCCGCGTATTGAATGCGGTACGTTTCCCGGTACAGCCCCGGAACGCGGACCAATTGCTCGTGGTTGCCTCGTTGGACAACCCGGCCCCGATCCAGAACGACGATTTCGTCGGCATGCCGCAAGGAAGAAATCCGGTGCGCGATAATAAACGTCGTCCGTCCGGCCATCACCTTGCGGAGCGCAAGCTGGATCTGATGCTCCGTCTCCATGTCAAGCGCGCTGGTCGAGTCGTCCAGAATCAGCACCCTCGGCTTGACGAGCAGCGCGCGTGCGATCGCGATCCGCTGCTTTTGCCCGCCGGACAGCCCCATTCCCCGTTCGCCGACGATCGTGTCGTAGCCGTTGGGCAGCTCCATGATGAAATCGTGCGCCTGCGCCAGCTTCGCTGCTTCGACAATTTCCTCCATCGTCGCGTCCGAACGGCCGTAGGACAGATTTTCCTTGATGGTCGTCGAGAAAAGGAACGTTTCCTGAAACACGATCGCCATCTGCCTGCGCAGGCTTTCCAATTCGATGTTGCGCAGATCGACGCCGTCCAGCGTAATCGAACCGTCGTTTACGTCGTACGCGCGCAGCAGCAGCTGCATAATCGTGGATTTACCCGAGCCTGTGCCGCCCAGAAATCCGATGACCGAGCCGGGAGGCGCGTCGAGATCGAACCCGACCAAGGCCGGAGGCTGGTGGTCGTGGTTCGGATACCGAAAGCTGACGCCTTCGAAGCGAACGTGCCCTTTGACGAGGTCGTCCTTCAAAACCAGCGGATGTTCGACATTCCGGATCGCAATCGGCTTGTTCAGCAGCTCCAAAAGCCGTTCCCCCGCCGCCTTCGACTGCGTGAAGTTGTTGATTTGAAAGCCCAGGTTCCAAAGAGGAGCCACGATCATGCCGAGCATAAAGTTCAGCGAAATCAGTTCGCCGAGCGTCATCGGACCGAATATGACCCTCAGGCCGCCGACCAAGATGAGAAGCGCTACGCACAGATTGGCCGTAAATTCGATTACGGGAAAAAATTTCGCCCAAACGCCGGCAAGCTGCAGATGGTTGCTGCGGTACTTTTCGTTGCCGACCGAAAACTTCTTCATCTCGTGGGCTTCGCTGTCGAACGATTTGACGGTGCGAACCCCCATGATATTCTCTTGAACGCTGACGGTAAGATTGCTGATCGCCGCCCGAATCGAGCGGAAAACCGGGTGGATCTGCTGCTCGAAGCGGATCGCGACCACGCCGATGACCGCGATAAGCGCAAGTATCATCAACGTAAGAGGCCAGTCGATGACCGCCATCATCACAAAACCGAAAACAAGCAAAAAGAACGTGTTGAGCAGCTGCGCAAAACCGAAGCCGATAAAGTTCCGGATGCCTTCGATATCCGCCGTCAGCCTCGACATCAGGTCGCCTGTGCGGGCGGAATCGTAGAACGAGAACGATAGCTGCTGCAGCTTTTCGTAGCAGGCATTGCGAAGCCGGTACGCGAGCCTGTTGCCGAGCCGGCCGCCGCTGAAGCCGTGGAGATACTGGCTGGACGCCTTCAGCACGACCAGTCCTACCGCCATCAAAGCAAGCCCGAGCAGGCCGTCGTACCGGCCTTGGCCGATCATGTCGTCAATGAGCACGCCCAATAAAAGCGGATACACAAGTCCGAATGCGGTTGCGAGCGCGAGCCCCAGCACCGACCCCAGAAGAAACCCCTTGTCCTGCCAGAAGTACGCCTTTAAACCTCGGAAAATGTCCAATTGTCGACTGACCTCCCTGTTGGTGGCTACCTCGGAAGTTTAACAGGATCACCACCCCCGCTCAAACGGCATATAAGAGGATTATGGCGCAACAATCGCGGCGAACGATGCTTAGCTCCCGGATCGAGTCAAATTCTCCCATATGATCGAAATTAATAACCAATATCCCTTTATTGGCATGAAAACGCGTGCAAAACCGTGAAAACAAAAGAAAAGGCCCTCTCTTGAGCGGTTTTCTCAAGAGAGAGCCGGATAATAAGGATTAATCCTGATGGGAAAGAAAGCAAGATTTGGATGATCGCAAATTCGTCCATTGCCCGTAAATTTCGGCCCAAATTCGCTCTTCGCCGGACTGGCCGAGCGACGCCTCCAGACCTGCGGCGAACGCTTCGAGTTCGGCAACCAGCCCTTCCGCGGCCGCATAGAGCGACAGCCGGTATACTTCCGTGATCCGCTCGCTCCATAGAGCCTTCGTCTCCGCCAGCCAGCGGTCGGCCGTTTGGAACAGTTCCGTCTCCAGATCGTCGCGCAGCGCCGTTTTCCCGTCTTTTTCGAAGAAATATTTCGGGCTGCGAAAAGCGTTCCACAACCGCCGTCCGTCTATCGGCGGCGGATCGGCGAACGGTTCGCTGATCGGCAGCTCAAGGTCCGGTTTCGGCGGCTGCTCCGGCGCAAAGCCGTCCAGGGCGGCGTTCGCCGCTTCTTCCGCCACCTTCTCCGCGATCCGTTTATGCAGCGCTCCTTCCAGCCGCAGGCCTGCGGCCCTGAGCTCCTGCAGCAGATCCTCGCCGACGCTCCGCACCAGGTCCGCCCAGCAGGCCTGGAGCATTTTTTTCAGGTCGCGGCCGTCATCCTGCAGCACCGACGGATGAAACGCCGCCGAAAAATGATCGTTGAACCGGTACTTCACCCGCTGGCGCAAGTGGTACAGCTGGTCGCTGGTTTCCTGCACCAGCGGCTGTACTCCCGCAAACGACAGGGAGGAAAGCAGACGCTCTTTGAGCCCTGCGGCTTCCCCCAGCATTCTCCGCTTGCGGGCGTCGCGGGCTTCGGCATCCTCGTTCGCGGACTGCAGCAAGCTCGCCATCAGCGCGTCGATCCGGTCGAGCTCTTTGTGCGCGGCCTGAACGGCCAATCCGCCGAGCTCCTCCCGCGAGAACCGCCAAAACGCCGCTTCGAACGCCTCAAGGCCGGACGAGCGCAGCCCTTCGGCGGAACGCTCCAGCTTCGCGGCCAGCCCGTTCAAGCTGGAAACGGGGAACAGCCGCGGATTGCGAATGCCGTGCTTCAGCAGTTGCCCCTCGACATGGCCCAATACGGCCGTCAATTCTTCAGAGGACGCCGCCAGGTCCGCGGCGTTCACGATAAAGAACATTTTATCGAGCTCGAACGCGTCCTTCACGCTGCCGAGCTGGTTCAAAAATCCCCGGTCCGCTTCGGTGAACGCATGATTGTAGTACGTCACGAACAGAACCGCGTCGGCATCTTTAATATATTGGAACGAGACGCCCGTATGCCTTGCGTTGATCGAATCCGCTCCGGGGGTATCCACAAGCACCGCTCCGCTTCGCGTCAGCGGGGCGTCGATGTGCAGGTCGACCGAAGCGACGAAGCAGGAGGCTTCTTCCTCCGCGACGTACCGGCGGTATTCGTCTTCCCCCACGTGCAGCTCTTGCCCGAGCAAGCCGCCGTACTGCGGCCATCCCTTCGCCGCGGCGAGCAAAAAAGCCAGATGCGGCCGGCCGCGCGGATGAAGCTCCTCCGGCGACATGCTGCCCGCAAGCGCCAGCAGCTGTTCGGCGTCGTCGCCGGCCGCGGCGATGTCCAGATCGGACGCGCCGAGCCGATGCAGCGAATGGCGAATATCCGCAAGCATATCTTCGGCCGATTTCATCCGGATCAGCGCCGTGCCGTGCGGATACGAATCGCTTGGCGCCACGATGCGGTTAATCGTCGCCGTCGTCGGGTTCGGCGACACGGGCAACACCGGAAGCCCTACCAGGCTATTGGCGAACGAAGACTTGCCGGCGCTGAACGCCCCGAATAGCGCGATCGTGAACTGTCTTTCCCGCAGGCGCTTCGCCTTCTCGCGCAAGCCGGCCGCCTGCTTGCGCAGCGGTGCCAGCGGCTCGAGCAGCTCCGCGGCCTTGGCCAGCAGCGCCGCGGCCTCCTGCGTGCCGCTTGCCGCAGCGACGCTATCCGAATCGCCCGCCGCCACAGCGCCGCCCTCTCGCGCTCCGGTTGCCGCCGCACCGCTCGCCGTGCCGCCGTTGGACGCGTCGCCGATTCCTTGCGCGCCGCCTTTCAGCGCAACCTCCTGCGCCCGGTTCGCTCCCGCCGCGGCCTTCGCTTGCGGCCGACCGATTGACAGCGCCGCATCGCCTCCCGCTTCCTTCGGCTCGGGCAGCGTGCCGGCCGCGACAAGCTTCGGTTCGGGCAGCATGGCGAGCAGCTCGGCTTCAGCCGCCCGCTCCTTCTCTTCGAGCGCGTCGAGCCGGCGCACCCACCGTTCCTGCTCCGCCAGCGTTTCCAGCTCCCGCTTCACTTCCGCTTCCGCGGCCTGGCGCTGCGGCTCGCGGGCCTCTTCGAGGCGCTCGTAAAATCTCAGCGCCTCCTTGCGCACCTGTGCCTTCCGGTCCGAGCTCAGCTCGGCGGCAAAATGCAGCGTCGCCTGTCCGTCCGCCCCGGCGCCCGGCTTCACCCGCGCCTTCAGCCATTCGGCATCCGCCAGCGGAAACGCATCGGCCAGCGCCGCCTCCAGGTCTTCGCCTTCAAGCCCGTCTTCCTTCGCTTCCTTGCGCAGCATCTCGCGAACATGGCCATGCACGTTCGCGTCCAACTGCGCATTAAAGCTGTCGGTCAGCTCCCGCCATCTCCGCTGCCGCTCGGCCTCCGTCTTCGCGGCGCTGCCGAACCAGCCGACCTTGAAGTTCGGCTGCATGCTTTCCAGCGCGGCGCGCGCTTTTTCCCGCGTTTCCGCCGGCGTTAAATTCGCGTTGCCCAGCAGCTTATCCAGTTCTTCGCGGAACCTGTCTCTCCGCTTGTCCGCCTCCGTCCGAACCTGCGTCAGCCTGGCCTCAAGCTCCGCCCGTCCGTCGCGGACCCGCTTCGCTCCTTCCTCTCCGCCAAGCCGTTCCAGCAGCGCTTCCCGTTCGATCAAATGCTGCTGCCTGATGCTGTCGCGGTGCCGCTCCGCCAAATGCCGCGCCGAACGGTCCGCGCTATACAGCAGCAGCTGCTCCCGAAGCGGCTTCAGACGCTCGATGATGCCGGTCAATTCGTCCCACTGCGAGAGCGGATGCGCAGGTTCGCGCAGCGACAAATACAAAACGCCGGCCGGCTCAATCCGCCAATGGGCAAGCGCTTGACGCACGCCCTCTTGGAACGAGCGGAAAGCCACCTCTTGCTCGCGGTGCTTGTCGACCTGATTTACGATCAAATAAGTCGGCTTTCCCCAACGGTGCAGCGTCCGCAAAAAACGGAAATTCACTTCGGACAGCACATGGTTGTAGTCCGTCACGTAAAACACGACGTCCGCCAGGTGCAGCGCCGATTCGGTCGCCGCCCGGTGCGCCCCGTCGGTCGAGTCGACCCCCGGCGTGTCGACGAACGCAAGATGAGATCCGAGCAGCGGAACCGGATACGTAACCTCGATCGAAGCGACGCCTTCTCCGTCGATCGCCCAATCGTTCAAACGCTCGACGGGCATTTCCGGCTGCACCGCAACCGTGCCGTCTGCCGCCCGAAACACGACGCGCGCGGCCGGCTCCCCGTTTGCGATCGTCACGACATTCGCGCTTGTCGGGATGGGCGAAGACGGAAGAAGCTTCGCTCCGCAAAGCGCATTCACCAAAGTCGACTTTCCCGCCGAGAAATGCCCGCAGAACGCGAGCGTTAATTTTCCCTGCTCCACCTTTTGGGCCAGTTCCTCGAACTTCTCGCCGTGTACGGCGTCTCCTTCGGCCGCCGCTTTTGCGGCCATGCGCCGCAAAATATCCGCAAAAGCCCCTATAGCCGCTTCGCTTCGGGTCGCGGTCAATTCCGTCGTTTCGCTCACAGGGCATCGCCTCCCTGCGCCTTCTTGGCCGCAGCCGCTTTGCGCTGTCCGTTAGCGGTCTTTGGCCTGACGGTTTTTTGGGGACGCTGAGCCGCCTTCATTCTTTTTTTCCCTTCCGGACAAACGTCCAGCAGCGCGCATACGTCGCATTTCGGGTTCTGCGCCTTGCAATGGTATCGCCCGAAAAAGATAAGGCGGTGATGCGTAATCGTCCATTCGTCCCGCGGCACAAGCTTCATCAGCTTCTTTTCGACCTCGAGCACCGAGTCGTCCGCCTTGGCGATCCCGAGCCTTTTGGACACCCGCTCGACGTGCGTATCGACGGCGATGGCCGGCACGCCAAACGCATTGGACACCACCACGTTCGCCGTTTTCCGGCCCACGCCGGGCAGTTCCGTGAGCGACTCGTGGTCGCGCGGCACCTCTCCTCCGAACCGGTCGATCAGCATTCGGCACAGCTTTTGAATGTTGGCGGCCTTGTTCCGGAACAAACCGATGCGCCGGATATCCTGTTCGAGCTCTTCGAGCGGAACGTTCAAATAATCTTGCGGCGTCCGGTATTTTTCAAACAGCGTTGCCGTTACTTTATTGACCGTTTCGTCGGTGCATTGGGCGGACAGCAGCACGGCGATCGTCAATTCGAACGGATTGCGGTGATTTAGCTCGCAATGCGCATCCGGGAACATGTCGGCGATGACGTCCAGAATATGTCTCATTTTTGCGGCATTCATCCGGTGACTCCTTCTCCTAGTGAAAAAAAAGACTTTCTTCGCATAATGAAAGTGTACCGAATCTTCGGCGCTCCGACAAGCTTTCGGCTGGCGCCTTCCCGATCGTGTGTCCTCTTTTTCCCTCTTTTTATTGGGTATCCCCTTCACTCAGGAGGGGGTGGAAATTCGCAAAAAACGGCCCCCGCTTTGATATCCCGTTCGCTCAGAAAAACGCGCATCTCCAAAAATTGAATTTTTTGCTTGAAAAACGAACAAATGTTTGGTATTATTTAACCAGAACAAATGTTCCTATCTCGGACGGTGAGGATGCATGTTCATTTGGGACGAAACCCTTACGTTTGAGCAGTTTCGCCGCCGCTTTCAAACGGAGGACGACTGCGTCGCCGCCTTGTACCGCTTCAGATGGCCGGACGGATTCCGTTGTCCGCGCTGCGGCCACTCTCAAGCTTATACCATTGCGACGCGCCGGCTGCCGCTTTTTGAATGCCGTCATTGCCGGAAACAGACGTCCCTGATAGCGGGAACCATTATGGAAGGAAGCCGTACGCCGCTTCGCCTGTGGTTCCAAGCCATATTTCTGCACTGCCGTCCCGAAGAAATCAATGCGACTCAATTGGCAAGCATTCTTGGCGTGACCTATAAAACCGCCTGGCTGATGTGCCACAAGCTTCGCCATGCCATGAGCCAGAGAGACGCCGCTCTTCTGCTGGGCGGAAAGGTTCACATCGTGAACGCCATTCACCGCCGACAATTTACGTTGGAATGGCATCAGCAAGAGCATCCTGTTTTGATTGGAGCTTCCGTAGACGAAGACGGACAGTTTTCCTATTTAAAAATCAAAATCCAGCCCAAATTCATTCATCATCATAAATTGAAACAACCCGAAATCGAGCCCTTTCTTCTGCAACATGTCGACAAAAAGGCCCAATTCACGGTGTTCCCGGTTTCAAAAGGAAGCGATGCCAAACACAAGCTCAGAAAAATGGGTTGGTTGGCGGAAAGCTGGCTGGCCAGACTTTTCAGAGGAATTGGCCGAAAACATCTTCAAGTCTACCTCGACCATTATTGTTACATGCGGAACCTCCCGGCTTTTACCCGATTTAGCCGTCTTTTGAACGATTGCGCCGGATTTCCGACGATTACCTATCCAAAGTTGACCGGATCGACGGCTGCCGCCCGGTCTCGCCGCCTTCATCGGAACGCAACGGTCTCATCCCCATTTGCGAGCTGATCGGCAACGTCTTTTTCATCATCATAAAATGGTATTCCCGAACGAAGCTATCCGGTATGGATTCATGAAGCACTTTTGTAGGACCCACGATGGCCCATTCCTTCATGAGGCGAATTTTTTCACCCTGATGAATTCTTCGCGATTCGCTTTCATTATAACTGCTTTGACTTTGCTTAAACGCTACCTTACTCGCTTACTCTCGTCTTGATTCATTCACTTCCTGTCCTGCCGTCATCCTGAGTTAAAGGGATATCAAAGAAAAGCGCTGCAAGACAGATAGGAGAATCGGCAGCGCGCCGAAACCCTTTCCCTGAGCGAAGGGGATATCAAGCAAAAGGCAAACAAACGAGACACACGCAGGTCCCCCGGAACGGCAAAAAGCAGCTGCGCCGGGAAATCCCGGGACGCAACTGCTTTTCGTAAAGATCGTATGGTGGGAATTACGACTTCGCAACTTCGATCGCTTGACCGCGCAGGATATAGATGGTAATCGCATCCCCGTTTACGAGGTTGCTCGCCGTCAGCGTCGTCGTGGCATTATGGATGTAGACCTGAGGATGCAGCTTGACGAAGTTGTTGGTTTCGCTCAGCGAGCTCACTTTCCAGTAGAGAAGCGAGCCGTCAATGCGGAAGAACGTTTTCGCCATTCCGGGAACAATCGTAATGACCGTGCGATCCTGCTCGTCCTTTCGAATCTCGACGCGATCTTCGGCGCGAACCGACGAAAGGGACGGTTGCAGGACGCCATCCTTGTAAACGAGAGGCGAAGCGCCTACGTTCTGCTGAACGGTAGCTCCGGCATTCGTTTGAAGCTGAATCGTTCCTGCGGCCGCATCGACGGATACGACTCGGCCGTAAGCGGTCGGCACGTATTTAAGCACCGTTGGCGTGTTGCCCAGCATCGTTGCGGTGACGAAGGAACCTGCCGGAAATTGCCCCAGGCTAGCGGCATTTCCGTTCTCGTCAAGATAAACCGTTTCCGTCCCGAGCGTCCACTCGTTAATGGTGCCCGAAGCGGATTTAAGCGTAATTTTGCTGTTGGCCGGATCGACGGATACGACCTCAAATTGCGCTTTTCGTTGGACATACACCGTCGAAATAAAATCCTGAGTCGAGTTCAGCAGCGCCGTCACCGTATCGCCGACCGCAATGTTCGTATAGGTCGGCGAGCTTTGGCCATAGATTTCGATCTTCGGCGTCGTATACGGAATCGTAACGGAAACGCCGTTCGCCTGCAAAAGGGTCAGCGTTTTCGTTGTCGTGTTGTTGGCGGTTACGGTGCCCGTGTATTTGGCGATGAAGGTGATTTTGACGGCGCGATCGTCGATATACCCGATATCCACTTTTTTGTTTTTGTAGAGCATACGCGACGCGTTCGCCGCCGAAATGAGTTGTCCGTCGAGATAATAACGGGTCGAATCGCCGGTCGAAAACGCCTTGGCCTTTCCTGCGGCATCCTTGACGACCAACACTTTGGCATCCGCATCGTAGGAAGATACGATCGCGCCGTACATCGTGGAAACCGTGCTGTCGTTCACTTCCACCGTCGCCACTTTGCCGTTTGCGTCCAACGTCATCGTAACCCGGTCTCCGCTTATCAGATCGTTGACGGTTGCGTCCGTCAGATCGCCGATTTTGACCTTGACGTTGTCGGCGTAAAATTTGAGGACGATGTTGCCGCTCCCCCCCGATTCGGTATATTGAATCGTTTTGGCGCTCGTGTCGACTTTAAATATCGTACCGGTGATCGTATTGGCGGCCACCGATTTCGTAATGACGACGGACGTGATTTCTCCGTTTCTGATCTCGTACGCAATCGTATCGCCGACCTTCAGCACTTGCTGGCCGACATAGTTGCCGTCTTTTTGATACGTAGCGCTGGCCGAGACGGAACGCGTCTCCGCGATTCCCGTCGTTTCATCTTTGACGGTAAGCAAACGGCTTGACGAATTCCATGACACCACCGTTCCCTGCCCGCTCTTGCTGACCGTCGATTGTTTGAGCGTTACGGCCACGACCTTGCCGTTGGCCCGAACCGTATCGACAACCAGCTTGACTGCCGCGCTGGAAGGAAGATCGCCCAACGTCAGCGGGTTATTCTCCGCGTCGGCAACAACCGGAGGAACCTCCGGATCGTATTCGTACGTCTGCACATCTTCGCCGTTCAGAATGGAGATTTGATGCTTTGTCGCGCTCACGACGACCAGCGTTCCTTCCACCGTCTTTACTTGCGGCGTGTCGTCGATCTGTTCGGCGTAGGCGGCGCCGCCCGCGCCGTCGCCGATGACGAGTGCTTTACCGTATAGCGTAAGGCCGTCAAGCGTGGTCAGCTTCTCCGAATCGGCGCGCGAGAAGAGCGTGCTGTCCGTTACGGCATACGTCGTGATCGAACCGTCCGCCTGAAGCAGGGTCAGCTTGTCCGGCGCGATTCCGATCCAGATGCCCGAAGCTTGGTTGGGAAATGCGGTGTTCACGAACGTTTCGGCCCGGCTGATCAAAGTCGCCGCGGTTGCGCGGGAGACCTTGCCTTTCGGATCGAATTTGTTCCCGTCCGTTCCCTTGACCAATCCGAGGCTGACCGCCGCGTTGACGTATCCGAGCAAAGCCGGGTCGATGGCGGCGTTGTCGGCAAACGACGTGGCCCGGCCTTTGGCTGCCGTCGCTTCGTCCTCTTTCCCTACCGCGCGAACGAGCAGCCGCGCGATCCACTCGCGGGTCGCCGGCGCCGTGCCCCAGGAACCGCCTTTTTCCTTCTCCGCCAGCGCATACTCTTCGTTCCGGTTGAGCAGCCCTTTGGCGAACGCGTAATCGACATACGCGCTCGCGTAATTGCTCACGTTAAACGTGCTCGGAAAAGCGATGGCGCCGCCGGTGTCCGCTTTGCTTTCCAAGCCGAGCAAACGCAGCGCCATAATGACGGCATCCTGCCTCGTAACCGAACCGTTCAAGTCGAACTTGCCTTCGTTTCCTTTAACGATGCCCTGCAAAGCCAGCTTGGCAATGTGTTTCTCGGCCCAGTGGCCTGCCGCCACATCGCTGAACGGCGTCGCGGCCGCCGATGCGGACGGAACTCCCGTTACCGTCCCCGTCCAGACGAGCGCCAGCAATGCGATTAAACTCACCCATGTTTTCCCGCGCGTCACGAGCGCCATCCTATCTTCTCCCCTACGTCAAATTAAGATAAACCTTGATTGCCGTAGCCAAGCCTTGCGCCAGTTTGTTTTGGAATGCCTCGGTATACAGCTTCGATTCGTCGGAAGCATTGGACAAATACCCCGCTTCGTAAAGAACCGCAGGCATCGTCGTTTCTCGGGTCACGTACAAGCTGCTTTTGCGGACGCCGTTATCCTTCAGCCCCGTCGCGGAAACCGCATATTTGTGAACCGTCTCCGCGAAAGCCTTGCTGGCATCGCGCGTATAATACGTCTCGCTTCCGTTGGCCGAGCTCGACGTACTGCTGTTGGCGTGAACGGACAAAAACAGGTCCGCTTTCAGCGAGTTCGCCAGGTTCGCCCGGTCCGCCAGCGTCGGATACGAATCGTCGGACCGGGTCAGCACGACTTTCAACCGGGGATCCGCCGCAAGCAAATCCCGCAGCTTCAGAATGACCGCAAGGTTAAAATCCTTTTCCTTTTTCTTCGTGATGCTGATCGCGCCCGGGTCCGAACCGCCGTGGCCGGCATCGAGCACAATTGTATAAACGTTCTTCCCGGGGCCGGACGGCGAACCGGCGGAAAGCGGCGCCAGCGCGATTCGAAGCTGATGGGCGTCCAGATCGTTCGTCAATTTGTAGCCCCAGGCTTGCTTGAGATCAAGCACGAAGCGAAGCGTCGAAGGATTGTTCGAAAACAAGGAATACCGGATTTTCTGCAGCGCCTCGTGGCCCGTGACGGCCAGTTCGCCCGTTTGCGTCTTGGAATCCGCCGAAAAACCGGGAACAAAATCGCTGGCGAACCCGGCGTTCGGCATGTCGATCACGATCCGGTCAGGTCCGGTCAACGTTGAAGTAAGAGGCTGAATGATGCCGTCGTATGTAAAAATAACCGTGTCGTTTTCAAACTTCACTTCGCTTACGGTGCCTAACAGCCTGGGATTGGCGGCTCCGCCGCTGCCGCTTCCGTCCGTCGCGCCTCCGCCCGTCTCCCCGTTTCCGCCGGTTCCGGTCCCGTCGCCGGGTTCGACAACCCCGACCGTTCCTCCGCCCTTGGGCGGCGTGTCGCCGGAATTCTCGTCCGTCGATCCGCCGGATGATTTGTTGCTGTAGAGAAAAGCGGCCTTGGCGGTGTTGTCCCAGTATACCTGGAGACCGAACGCTTCGCCCGTAAAGCGCAGCGGAATGAGCGTCGTCTCCGATTTGGCCGTCGGAGCCGCAAGCATCGTCCGTTCCACGCCGTCGACCGTCGCCGTCTTCTTGTCAAGCGTCATGACGACTACGGATGTCCCGTTTTTTACGGTGATTTGTTTCGTACTTTTGTTGTAGTCTACCGTGTACCCCAAATTCTCGGTCACGATCCGAACCGGAACCATCGTATATTTGCCGATGATTTGCGGCGGTTCAGGCGGATTCAGCACTTTGCCGTCCAGAATGAGCTTTGGCGTAACCGACTGCGCGGATACGACTCCAGCCGACAGGAACAGCATGACGATTGCAGCAAACAATAGAGACGTCCAATTCTTCATGCTCCACCTCGGTGTCAAAAATCTCTTTGCCGAAAGAGTGCGTCCGCTTCCGGCTTGTCCATGAAAAATTAGACGTGAATAATAGATAAAAGTTGCGAGAACAATAGGAAAAAAGGGCCCTTTGTCCCGATTTTTGCCGAACCGGAAACAAAGGGCCTTGGCGCTTGTTCAGTACGAGTTGGCAAGACGAGCCTTATGCTTCTCTTCGTACGCCGCGATTTTGTCTTCGTGCTGCAGCGTCAGGCCGATGTCGTCCAGTCCTTGAAGCAGGAACTGGCGGCGATGCTCGTCGAGGTCGAACGCGATGGTCAACCCGTCGGCGTCGGAGATGATTTTGCTCTCCAGATCGACGGTAAGGGCGTAGCCCTCTTTGGCATTCGTGCGCTGGAACAATTCTTCGACTTGCTCCTCGCTGAGCTTGATCGGAAGAATGCCGTTTTTGAAGCAGTTGTTGTAGAAAATGTCGGCGAACGACGGCGCGATCACGACGCGGAAGCCGTAGTCGAGAATCGCCCAAGGCGCATGCTCGCGGGAAGAGCCGCAGCCGAAGTTGGCGCGGGAAATCAGAATGGACGCCCCTTGATAACGCGGCTGGTTCAGGCTGAAGTCGGGAATCGGTTCGCCTTTTTCGTCAAAACGCCATTCGTAGAACAAAAATTGGCCGAAGCCGCTCCGTTCGATCCGCTTCAAAAATTGTTTGGGAATAATGGCATCGGTGTCGACGTTCACGCGGTCAACCGGCGCGACAATGCCTGTCAATTTCGTAAATGGTTGCATCGTATCGTTGCTCCTTTCTTAAACCGTCACTTCGGAATGAAACTTCCATTTGCGGACGTCGGTGAATTTGCCCACGATCGCCGCTGCCGCCGCCATCTCCGGAGATACGAGATGGGTCCGTCCGCCGCGTCCTTGACGGCCTTCGAAGTTGCGGTTGGAAGTGGAAGCGCAGCGTTGGCCCGGCTGCAGCACGTCGGGATTCATCGCCAGACACATCGAGCAGCCCGCATCGCGCCATTCGAAACCGGCTTCGATGAAGATTTTGTCGAGCCCTTCCTTCTCCGCCTGCATCTTGACGCGCCCGGAACCCGGAACGACGATCGCCGTCACGTTCGGATTCACTTTGTAGCCTTTCGCCACTCTGGCGGCGGCGCGAAGGTCTTCGATCCGGCCGTTCGTGCAGGATCCGATAAAGACGTAGTCGATCGGAATTTCGGTCATCGGCGTGCCCGGCTTCAGATCCATGTAGGCCAGGGCTTTCTCTGCGGCCTTCCGTTCGTTCTCGGTCGGCAGTTGATCCGGATACGGAACGGACGACGTGATGCCCGTGCCCATGCCCGGGCTCGTTCCCCAAGTGACTTGCGGCTCAAGCTTGCTGATGTCCAGTTCGACGACCGCGTCGTAGGTCGCGCCTTCGTCGCTGACCAGCTGCTTCCATTGCTCAACCGCACGGTCGAAAGCTTCGCCTTTCGGCGCGTATTCGCGGCCGCGCAAATAGTTGAAGGTCGTTTCGTCCGGCGCGATCAGACCGGCGCGGGCGCCGCCTTCGATCGACATGTTGCAGATGGTCATCCGCTCTTCCATCGACAGGGCGCGGATCGCCTCTCCGGTGTACTCGATGACGTAGCCGGTCGCAAAGTCGGTGCCGTATTTGGCGATCAGACCGAGAATCATGTCCTTCGCCGTTACGCCGACCGGGCGCTCGCCGATAAAGTGGACCTTCATCGTCTTCGGCTTCGCTTGCTGCAGACATTGCGTAGCCAGCACGTGCTCCACTTCGCTCGTTCCGATGCCGAACGCCAGCGCGCCGAAAGCGCCGTGCGTCGAAGTGTGGCTGTCGCCGCACACGATCGTCTTGCCCGGGTGAGTCAAGCCAAGCTCCGGCCCCATGACGTGAACGACGCCCTGGTCGATCGTGTTCAGGTCGTAAAGCTTGACCCCGAACTCCTGGCAGTTCCGGGTCAGCGTGTCGACCTGCTGTTTGGAGATCGGATCCTTGATGTTGAAACGGTCTTTGGTCGGCACGTTGTGGTCCATCGTCGCAAACGTCAAGTCCGGACGGCGAACTTTGCGTCCGCTCATGCGCAAGCCTTCGAACGCTTGCGGACTCGTCACTTCATGCACCAAGTGCAGATCAATGTACAAAATGCTAGGTTTGCCCTCTTCCGAATGGATGACGTGATTGTCCCAGATTTTCTCGAACATGGTCTTTTTTTGGCTCATGCTTTTCACCCCGTCGTGGTCTTTTCGTGAACGTTCTGTGAACATTTCGGATGAATATGATTCTATCATACCATTTCGGCATTCATTGTTCCAACATATAATATCTATAAGCTTAATAGTTCCATGCTATAATGAAAGCGATGAAACGAATGCGACAGGAGGCTTTCGCGTGGAATTCCGACTGCTTCAATACGTGATCCAGATTGCCGCCGAGCGCAACTTCTCCCGCGCCGCCGAAAAGCTGCATATTGCCCAGCCTTCGCTCAGCCAGCAATTGTCCAAGCTGGAGAAAGAGCTCGGCGTCCTGCTGTTCAAGCGCAGCACAAACTCGGTCGAACTGACCTACGCGGGGTCCGTATTCGTCGAAAAAGCGCAGCGGATCCTCGATATGACGGAACAGCTCCGCCGCGAGATGGAAGATATCGCCGATTTGCGCAAGGGACGGATCGTGATCGGCAGCCTGCCGATGACCGGGACGCATGTCCTTCCGCTGGTCATCCCGGCTTTTCGGGCCGCCTATCCGGACATCGAGATCGCGCTCGTCGAGGAAACGTCGACCGAGCTTGAGCAGCTCACCGCCAGCGGCGGCACCGACGTCAGCCTGCTGTCCCTTCCGCTGACCGAGCACGCGCTCACGTACGAACCCATAATAGAAGAAGGCATCTTGCTCGCCGTTCCGCCCGACCACCGGCTGGCCGGCCGCAAAAGCGACCGGCCGGTGGTTGTGGAGGAGCTTGCCGAGGAACCGTTCGTGCTTCTGAAAAAAGGCCAGGGCTTCCGCGACATCTCGCTGCGCATGTGCGAAAGCGCGGGCTTCAGCCCGCGCATCGCCTTCGAAAGCGGCAATATCGAGACGGTGCAGTCGCTCGTCGCCGCCGGGCTCGGCATCGCGTTCGTGCCGGAGATGGTCGCCCGCAATTCGGGCCAGGAGCACGTCCCGGTCTATGTCCCGCTTCAGGGAGAGCCGACGCGAACGCTGGTCATCGCTTACCGCAAGGGCCGCTATTTGTCGAATGCGGCGGAGGCCTTTATCGCGACCTTTCGCAGCGTGATCAGCCGTTCGCTGGATAAGAAACGGGCAAATCCCTGAACAGGCGCATCGGAACAAGAACGTCGGAACGGGCGCTTCGGAACAGACGCAACCGGAACGGGCGCGATTACCCTTCGTAAAGGGCGGGACGGCGATCGGCGAACACCGGAATCCGTCCTCTGACTTCGTCGACCAGCGCAAGGTCGATGTCGGCCGTCAGAATCGTTTCCTCTTCGCCGGCTTCGGCCACGATCTCGCCCCACGGGTCGACGACCATGGAGTGGCCGAAAAACGCGGTCGTCCCGCTCGTGCCGACGCGATTGCACGCGACGACGTACATTTGGTTTTCGATCGCCCGCGCCTGAAGCAGCGTCCGCCAGTGGTGAAGCCGCGGATGCGGCCATTCGGCGGGAACGAACAGCACCTTCGCGCCGTCCAGCGCAAGCTTCCGGGCAAGCTCGGGAAACCGGATGTCGTAGCAGATCATGGCGCCCGCATCCGTTCCTTCCAATGAGAAGCGTCCGATCCGGTCGCCCGCTTGCAGATGCAGATGTTCGTCCATCAGTTGAAACAGATGGATTTTCGAGTATTCCGCCGTCAACCGGCCGCCGCGGTCAAAAACGTACAGCGTGTTGGTGACGCGATCCGGCTTCTCCTGCCCGCCGGCGCGGAGATTGGCGATCGATCCGGCGATCACATGGATGCCGTGACGGCGGCAAAAGCCGGACACGAACGCTTGGGTGCGCGCCCCTTCGGGATCGGCAAGCTCGCCGATCCGATCAAGCGCGTAGCCGGTATTCCACATTTCCGGCACGAGGATGACATCCGGCTTCGGCGCAGCCGCCGCCGCTTTCTCAAGCAGGCGCTCCAGCCGTTCGAAGTTGGCGTCGGGAACCCCCGCTTCAATATACATTTGAATAAGCGCAAGGCGCAGTCGGTTGCTCATGGCTTCAAATCTCCTTCAACTACCGTCGTTAGCAATCCCGTCCCCATCGTAACGCATTTCCGAGCGCGGCGGCAAGCCGGGTTATCCCCTCTTTTCCGATTGCCCTAACTCCTTCCCATGTGCTACAGTTGCCATATCCATGTTTGATTCAGGTTGGAGTGTGAACGAGATCCCATGGCAAAAACGATCCATCCGGCGCAGCGCCTTCAGGAGCTGCCGAAGCAATTTTTCGCCGCGCTTGTCGCCAAGGCGAACGCGCGAGCCGCTACGGGCCGCGACGTGCTCAATTTCGGCCAGGGCAATCCCGACTTGCCGACGCCCCCCCATATCGTCGAGTCGCTCAAGCAGGCGGCCGACAATCCGCTGTATCATAAGTACCCGCCGTTCCGCGGCTTCGCCTTTCTGAAGGAAGCCGTCGCCCGCCGGTACAAGGAGGATTACGGCGTCGAGCTCGATCCCGAAACGGAGGTGGCGGTGCTGTTCGGGGGCAAAACCGGGCTGATCGAGATCAGCCAGTGCCTGCTCAACCCCGGAGACGTCGCGCTCGTCCCCGATCCCGGTTATCCCGATTACTGGTCCGGCATCGTTCTCTCGGGCGGCGTCATGGCGTTCATGCCGCTGCTGGAACAAAACGGCTTCCTGCCGGATTACGAAGCGATACCGGAGGAAGCGCTGAGGAAAGCCAAGCTGATGTTTCTGAACTACCCGAACAATCCGACGTCCGCCACGGCGACGCGGGCCTTCTACGAGGAGACGGTTCGTTTTGCGGAGAAGCACGGCGTCGTTGTCGCCAGCGACTTCGCCTACGGCGCGATCGGATTCGACGGTAAGCGGCCGGTAAGCTTTCTTGAGACGCCGGGAGCCAAAGAGGTCGGCATCGAATTTTACACGCTGTCCAAAACGTACAACATGGCCGGCTGGAGAGTCGGCTTCGCTCTCGGCAACCGCAACGTGATCGAAATGATCAACCTCATTCAGGATCACTATTACTGCAGCCTGTTCGGCGGCATTCAGGAAGCCGCGGCGGCGGCGCTGAACGGACCGCAGGACTGCGTCGCCTCGCTTGTGCGCACCTACGAGAACAGGCGCAACGCGCTGTACGGCGCACTTGCTCGCATCGGCTGGCACGCGCCCAAGCCGGCCGGTTCCTTTTTCTGCTGGCTGCCGGTTCCCGAAGGCTATACGTCCGTCTCCTTCGCCGACCTGCTCCTGGAAGAAGCCGATGTCGTCGTCGCGCCCGGCGTCGGCTTCGGTTCGCATGGCGAAGGGTACGTCCGGCTGGGGCTGCTGGCTCCCGAGGAGCGGCTGATCGAAGCGGCCGAGCGGATCGGAAGGCTGGGGCTGTTCCGCTGACCGTTCCTTTACAACCGAAGCCGCGCATGCTATGCTTAAACTATATATGAGCCGCTTAAGAAAGCGGCGCGGATCGGAAAACGCGATGAAGGGAAACGAAGCGGACAAAGGCATGTCCAGAGAGCGAATTCGGAAGCTGCGAGAATTTGCCTTGCCTCCGCCTCCCCCACCCCGGAGCGGCCGGCGACGAGCCGGACAGTTCCCCCTGTTACGGGGAATCCAAGCGGATGCCGCAAACGCGAACACGGTTCGGCGCTTTCGGCATCAATAAAGGTGGTACCGCGGAAGGCAACTTTCGTCCTTTGTTTCAGGGCGAAAGTTTTTTTGTTTTCTTCATGCGCGGCACCGATCCGCCGCGTTCGCGTCATTATCGCGATATTTGTGCTACTTCATGCAACGAAAGGACTGTGTATCCCATGGCGCAACGGATCGTCGTCAAGATCGGCAGCAGCTCGCTGGCGTCGAGCGAAGGCGGGCTGAACGGCGACCGCGTCCGCTTCTATGCCGACGAACTGGCTTCGCTTCACAAGGCGGGCGCGGAAGTGCTGCTCGTCACCTCGGGAGCGGTTGCCGCCGGCTTCAAGCCGATCGGCTACGCCTCCCGTCCGAAGCTCATGCACGAAAAGCAAGCGGCGGCGGCTGTCGGACAGGCGCTGCTCATGAGGGCGTACCAGGAGGCGTTCGAGGCGCACCGCATCACCGCAGCGCAAATATTGCTCACCCGTCCCGACTTCGCCAGCCGCTCCCGCTCCCAGCATGCGCATCGCACCATCGAGGAGCTGCTCCGGCAGCGGGTCATACCGATCATCAACGAAAACGACACGGTGGCGGTCGACGAGCTGAAATTCGGGGAAAACGATTCCCTTTCCGCGCTGGTCGCCAACCTGATCAAAGCCAACGGCCTTTATATATTGACGGACATCGAAGGGCTCTACACCGCGGACCCGCGCAAAGACCCGAACGCGCAGCGCATCGACCGAGTCGAGGTCATCTCCGAGGAACTGTACAAAATCGCCGGAGGCGCCGGCACTGCCGTCGGCACCGGGGGAATGCGCTCCAAGATCGAAGCGGCGCGCATCGCGATGGGAGGCGGCGTGTCGACCTTCATCGGACGGGTTGCCGAGCCTGGCGATCTGGCCGCGGCGGTCGCAGGCCAAGGACGCGGCACTTACTTCGCCGGCTCCCTGCATTCGCTGCCCGCGAAAAAACAGTGGATCGGGTTTCTGTCCGTTCCGCAAGGGCGCGTGATCGTGGACGAAGGCGCCGAAGCGGCCCTGCTGACCAAGGGGCGCAGCCTGCTCCCCGCCGGCGTCATCCGCGCCGAAGGCGACTTTCACCCCGGAGACGTCGTCGAGGTCGCGAACGCGAACGGACGGACGCTCGGACGCGGCGTATCCAACTACGCCTCGTGGCAGCTCACCGCCGTCGCCGGACTGTCCAGCAAGGAAGCGCAGCGGCGCGTCGACGTGCCGCGCATCGAAGTGATCCACCGGGACGAATGGGTTGAAACTTACGTGCAGCAATCGCAATAAGGAATTCATGGCTAGGAGGCGATACGACATGAGTGAAGTCAAAACCAAAGCGAAGCTGGCCCGGGAAGCCGCGGCCGTGCTCAACAAGCTGACCACCAAGCAGAAAAACGACGCGCTGCTGCGCATAGCCGATGCGCTCATTGCGCGAGAGGCGGACATTATCGCCGCGAACGGCGAAGATTTGGAACGCGGCCGCGCTAACGGCACCACCAGCGCCATGCTCGATCGGCTGAAGCTGACCAAGGAGCGGATTGCGGATATCGCGCAAGGGCTGCGCGAAGTCGCGGCGCTGCCCGACCCGGTCGGCGACGTGCTGGAGACGATCGAGCGGCCCAACGGGCTGCATATCGAGAAAATCCGCGTGCCGATCGGCGTGATCGGCATGATTTACGAGTCACGGCCCAACGTGACGGTCGACGCCGCCGGCCTGTGCCTGAAGACGGGCAACGCCGTCGTGCTGCGCGGAGGCTCGGCCGCCATTTCCTCCAACCGGATCATCGTGGAGACGCTTAAACAGGCGCTGGCCGGCACGGACGTCCCTCCCGACGCGTTGCAGTTGATCGAGGATACGGATCGCTCCTCCGTCGACGAGATGCTGAAGCTCAACGGCTTGCTGGACGTCGTCATCCCCCGCGGCGGCGCGTCGCTCATCCAAAACGTCGTGCAAAACGCGACCGTGCCGGTCATCGAGACGGGCGCGGGCATTTGCCATACTTACATCGACGCGAGCGCTAACGCCGAGATGGCCGAAGCGATTGCGCTCAACGCCAAAGTCCAGCGCCCATCGGTGTGCAATTCGATGGAAACGCTGCTCGTGCACGCCGAATTCGCCGAGCGCGGCTTGCCGGCTCTGGCCGAACGCTTCCGCGACAGCGGCGTCGAGCTTCGGGGCTGCGAGCGCGTCCGCAAGCTGGTCCCGTGGGCGAACGCCGCCACCGAGCAAGATTTCGCCACGGAATACAACGATTACATTCTCAACGTCAAAATCGTCGACACTTTGGACGAAGCGCTGGACCATATCCGCCGGTTCGGCACGAAGCACTCGGAGTGCATCGTGACGGAAACGAAAGAGCATGCCGAACGGTTCCTGCAGGAGGTGGACGCCGCCGCCGTTTACCATAATGCTTCCACCCGTTTCACCGACGGATTCGAATTCGGCTTCGGCGCCGAAATCGGCATCAGCACGCAAAAGCTGCACGCCCGCGGCCCGATGGGCCTGCCTGCGCTCACCTCCACGAAATACAAAGTGACCGGCAGCGGCCAGGTGCGCCAATAACCGGCGTTGGATAGGAGTGTAAAAAACATGACAAACCAAACGAATTCGTCCCCTCTCGGGAACGTTGGCATCTGTTTTTACGGCGCCGGTTCGATGGCGGAAGCCATTATCCGCGGATTGACGGCGACAGGCGCCGCATCCCCGGACCGCATCGTCGTCCTGAACCGCCAGAACGCCGCAAGGCTGGAGGAGCTTCGCCGGCTGTACCGGGTCGTGCCGGCCGCCGGCGAAGACGCAAAGGCGAAAGCTTTGGCGGAAAGCGACGTCATCGTACTCTGCATGAAGCCGAAAGACGCCGCCGAAGCGTTGCTTAAGCTGAAGTCCCATCTTCGCGGCGATCAGCTCCTCATCTCGGTCGTCGCCGGCCTGTCGATCCGCACGATGGAGCAGCTGCTCGGCAGACCCCACCCTATCGTCCGCACGATGCCGAATACGTCGAGTACGATCGGCCTCGGCGCGACCGGGCTCAGCTTTTCCGCTGCCGTTACCGACGCCGGCCGCGAGCTGGCGCTGGCGATGTTCGAGGCCGTCGGCATGACGGCGGTCGTCCGCGAGGAGCTGATGGAGGCGGTCACCGCCGTCTCCGGCAGCGGCCCTGCCTACATCTATTACATGATGGAGGCGATGATTGCGGCGGGCGTCGCGCAGGGTCTTACGCCGGAAACGGCGCGCGCGCTCACCGTGCAGACGGTTCGCGGCGCCGCCGAAATGGTGCACCGCACGGGAGAAGCGCCCTCCGAGCTGCGCCGCAAGGTGACGTCGCCGAACGGCACGACGCACGCTGCGATCGAAACGATGGACCGGCTCGGCTTCGGCGAGACCGTCCGCCGGGCGATGGACCGCTGCGCGGCGAGAGCCGCGGAGCTGGGCGAAGCGATTGCAAGCGAAGCGCTCAAGCGCATGTGACGTACCCAAGATTTCCAGAAAGCGGGGAGTTGTGATGAGCAACAACGCATACACGACGGCTACCTATCGTTTGTTTGACGACAAAGCCGATTTCGCCAAAAAAGCCGAAGGCATCGCCGTCGGCCTTACCGTCGGCAGCTGGACCGACTTGCCGGAGGTAACCAAACGGAACATGGAAAAGCACCTCGGCAAAGTCGTGTCGATCAAGGCGCACGAGCCGGAAGGCGCCGCGCCCGGCGAGCGTTACGCCGACATTACGATCGCCTATCCGGATATCAATTTCAGCCGCGACCTTCCGGCGCTGCTGGTGACCGTGTTCGGCAAGCTGTCGATGGACGGCCGCATCAAGCTGCTCGATATCGCGCCGTCGGACAAATTCCTCGAGGCGTTCCCCGGACCGAAGTTCGGCATCGAAGGCGTGCGCGCCGCCCTCGGCGTTCATGACCGGCCGCTTCTGATGAGCATCTTCAAATCCGTCATCGGCTACGAACTAGCGAATTTGCGCGAGCAGTTTCTGCAGCAGGCGCTGGGCGGAGTCGATCTGATCAAGGACGACGAAATTCTGTTCGAAAACCCGCTGACCCCGCTCGAGCGCCGGGTCGAAACGTGCATCGAAGCGGCCAGGGAAGCCGAACAAACTACCGGCCAAAAGCTGATCTATTTCACCAACCTGACCGGACCGACATCGCAGCTTCGCGCCAACGCCCTAAAGGCGATCAACGCCGGCGCGAACGGCCTGCTCTTCAACGTGCTCGCTTACGGCTTCGACGCGCTCGCCGAGCTCGCAGCCGACCTCGCGATCAACGTGCCGATCGCCGCGCATCCCGCGATGGCCGGCGCCTTCTATCCTTCGCCGCATCACGGCATTGCCGCCCCGCTGCTGCTCGGCAAGCTGACGCGGATCGCGGGCGCCGACCTGTCGCTCTTTCCGTCCCCGTACGGCTCCGTCGTCATGCCGAAGGAGGAAAATCTGGCGGTGCAGGCCGCGCTTGTCGACCCGGCTCTGCCGATGAAGCCCGCCTTCCCGGTGCCGTCGGCCGGCATCCATCCGGGACTGGTGCCGCTGATCGTCCGGGACTTCGGGCAGGACGTCGTCGTCAACGCGGGCGGCGGCGTTCACGGCCATCCGCAAGGCGCCGCAGCCGGCGGCAGAGCGTTCCGTCAAGCCATCGACGCGGTATCCGCCGGCGTCGACCTGGAAACGTACGCGGCGGAGCATGAAGAGCTGAAGATCGCGATCGAGCGTTGGGGGGTCCGCAAGGCATGAGCGAATGGGGCCATCGTCCTCCCGTCCTCTTTTGCGATTTTGACGGCACCATCACCATGAGCGACAACATCGTCGCCATTATGAAGCATTTCGACCCGCCGGGATGGGAGCCGATCGTCCGGGATATCGTCGACGAACGGAAAACCGTGCGCCAAGGAGTCGGCGAGCTGTTCGCCCTGCTGCCCTCCTCGATGCGGGAAGAAATTACGCGATTCGTGCTCGAGCAAGCGGCCATCCGCCCCGGCTTTCCCGAGCTGCTCGACTGGTGCAAGCGCAACGGCGTCGAATTTTTCGTCACCAGCGGCGGCATCGACTTCTTCGTCTATCCGCTGCTCGCGCCGTTCGACATTCCGCGCGACCACATCTTCTGCAACGGCAGCGACTTCAGCGGCGAGCGGATCCGCATTACCTGGCCCTACCCGTGCGACCATGAATGCGACAATTACGGCGGCTGCGGCATGTGCAAGACGACGATCATCCGCCGTTATCCCAAAGAGCGGTACCGCCGCATCCTGATCGGCGACAGCGTGACGGATTTTCCCGGCGCGCGGCTTGCCGACCTGGTCTTCTCACGCTCGCACTTGACGGAAAAATGCCGCGAGCTGGGCCTGGCGCACATCCCGTTTGAGACGTTTCACGATATTGTAGCCAAATTGGAACAAGGAGAATGGAAACCATGAGCGAAGCATCCAAGCAGCCGATTTACTTGGAGGACAAGCAGCGCGTCTTCCGCGAGCTGGCCGCCGTGAAGGCCGATTTCGCGGCCCGCGGCTGGTTCCCGGGCACAAGCGGCAACCTGTCCATGCGCATCGGGGACTACGCGCCCGATCAATTTACGTTCGCCGTCACGTCCAGCGGCAAAGACAAGGCCGCTTCGACGCCGGAGGACTTCCTGATCGTCGACCAGACGGGCAAGCCCTGCGAGCCGACCCGGCTCAAGCCGTCCGCGGAAACGCTGATCCACTGCGAAATTTACCGGTTGACCGGCGCGGGCGCCATTTTCCATATCCATTCCGTCTACAACAACCTGGTCTCCGAGCTGTTCTGGGAGCGCCGCGCCGTGCCGGTCGAAGGCGTCGAACTGATCAAGGCGTTCAATATTTGGGATGAGGAAGCGGTCATCGACGTCCCGATCGTCTCCAACTTCGCCGACATCCCGCGCATCGTGCCGGAAGTAACCGAGCGGCTTAATCCGCGGATTCCGGGCATTTTGCTGCGCAAGCACGGCATTTACGCCTGGGGCCGCGACGCCTTCGAGGCGAAGAAGCATCTCGAGGCGTTCGAGTTTCTGTTCGAGTACGTGTATCGGCTGCAGCTCGTGCGCGGTCGTTAATCCTGCGGCAAAAAAATAAAGGGCAGGGCCCAAAGACGCGCAAACGCTTTGGGTCCTGCCCATTTTTTCATGCGGATTCGCTGACGGGATCAGGTGCCGGTATGGCCGAATCCGCCTTCCCCGCGGACCGTTTCGGACAGTTCGGCCACCTCTTCGATCCTAACCTGCGGAACGACTTGAAACACCATCTGCGCGATCCGCTCGCCGCGGCGGATCGTAAACGGCTCCCGGCCGTGATTGATCAGCAGCACCTTCACCTCGCCGCGGTAATCGGCGTCGATCGTGCCGGGCGAATTAAGGCACGTGATGCCGTGCTTGTAGGCAAGGCCGCTGCGGGGGCGGATTTGCGCCTCCAGCTCGCGCGGCATCGCCATGGCGAAGCCCGTCGGAATCAGCGCCCGCTCTCCGGGCGCCAGCGTGACCGGCTCCGCTACGGCCGCGTGAAGATCGAATCCCGCCGCCCATTCGGACATTTTTTGCGGCAAGGGGATATCTTCATTCCCCGGCAACCGTTTCAACTGTATTGGATACAACAAACTCCCTCCCGATTCCTGCGAGCGCCTTCTCCTGCCCTCCGACCAATGCGATCGAACAAGGTTGGGCCATGATTTTCCGCAGCATGCCGTTGACGTCTTCCATCGTCACCGCATCGATTTTTTCCAGCATTTCATCGAGCGTGAAATATTTCCCCAGCATCAGCTCGTTTTTGCCGATCCGGTTCATCAGGCTGCTGGTGCTTTCCAGACTCAAAATCAAATTGCCTTTAAGCTGCTCTTTCCCCCGGGCCACCTCGGCTTCGGTCAATCCCTTGTCCTTCAATTCCTGCAGGATCTCCATCGTCAAGTCGTAGACGTCCTTCGTCTGCTTGGGCGCGGTCCCCGCATAGACGGTCAGCAAGCCGCTGTCCGAATAAGAGGTATGATAGGAATAGACCGAGTAGGCGAGTCCGCGTTTCTCCCGGATTTCCTGGAACAGCCTGGAGCTCATCCCGCCGCCGATCGTATTGTTGAGCAAAATCATGGCGTAAAGCTTCGGATCGTCGATGGCGCAGCCGGGAAACGACAGGCACAGGTGATTTTGCTCCGTCTTCTTCTTGTGGAACAGCGCGTCGGAACGGAAAACCGGCGCCTGCAGCACCGGGTCTTCGCCCCTCACGGCAAAATGTCCGAAATGCTTCTCCAGAAGCTCCAGCACTTCTTCCCCGACGTTGCCGGCCAGGCTGATCACCGTGTTCTCGACCCGGTAGCGCTCGGCCATATAGCGGCGAAGGTCGGCCGCCCCCATCGCGTTCAGCCGTTCGGCCGTTCCCAAAATCGAGTAGGCAAGCGGATGATCGCCGAAGGACGCGCGCGACGCCAGGTCGTGCACCGTATCGTCCGGCGTATCCTCGTACATCGAGATTTCCTCGAGAATGACGTTTTTCTCCTTGGCAAGCTCGTCGTCCGCGAACTTCGATTCGAAAAACATATCCGCCAGCACGTCGACCGCGATCGGCAAATGCTGGTCGAGCACCTTGGCGTAATAGCACGTATACTCCTTCGAAGTAAAGGCGTTGACATTGCCTCCGATCCCGTCGAACAGATCCGCGATCTCCCGGGCGGAATGCCGGTCCGTGCCTTTGAACAGCATATGTTCGATAAAATGGGAGATCCCGTTGTTGTCCGGCGTCTCGTTGCGGGAACCGGTTCTGACCCATATTCCGAAAGCGACGGAACGGCTGGTCGGAATCGATTCGATCATGACGCGCAGACCGTTTTTCAGCTGATATTTGTTCACCCATTCTCCCCCTATAGATCAGTAGTAACACTATATCAAATATCGACACGCGTCTCAACCGCCGGCCAGCCGGCAAGCGCCGATCCTCTTTAAGGTTTCCGGCGCTCCACTCTGGCGGAAGACAGCGTATCCGAGACGGTCCCGGGTTCCAGCCCTTTGGCCCGAACGGCGCGGATGATGCCCTTAAGCGCCTGCTCCGTCGTCGCGGTCGGGTGCATCAGGATAAGCGTGCCGGGCTCCGCCCTGGCGGCCACCTTGGCGACGACGCTGTCCGGCGGAGGGCTTTTCCAGTCGATCGTATCCAACGTCCACAGCACCGTTCTCAGCCCAAGCTCGGAAGCGACCCGGACGGTCAGCCCGTTGTAATCGCCGGACGGCGGCGCAAACCATTTGTTTTTCACGCCGAGCCTGTCCTTGAGCAGCGCCTCGGTCCTGGCGATTTCGCTGCGCTGGCGCGCTTCGCCAAGCGCGCTCATTTTCGGGTGGGTATACGCGTGATTGGAAGCCTCGTGGCCCTCTTTGACGATGCCCTTCGCCGTTTCGAGATGCTTGCTGAGCCAGGACCCGTCGAAAAAAAAGGTCGCTTTCGTTTTTTCGTCCCGCAGCGTGTTCAAAATCGACGGCAAATATTCGTCGCCCCAAGCGACGTTGATCATCAGCCCGACCATCGGTTTGTTCGGATTGCCGCGGTATACCGGCGCCGGCTCAAGCTCGTCGAGCTGAACGGCGGGCGCCACTTCGCGGAATACCCAGGGAAAGTCCTGCGGATTGCCGCCGGGCTTTAACCCCATCGCCTTCGCCTGGGCAATCGTGGCGCCGATATCGACTTCGCGCCCGTTGTAACCGGGGATCGCTTTCCATACCCGGTCGATGACCGCATCCACCGGCGGCTCGCGGAGCTTTGAAGCTTCGGTCCGAATCCATTCCTCCAGCTGCCGCTGATCGGACGCCCCGAACTCATCAAAGGCGATGGAGGCGGAACGCTCGTTTTTCACGGCTTGTACATAATCGCCGATCGGGCTGTAGCGCCCGGCGGCGAGAACGGCGGCCAGACATGCCAGCATCGCCGCCAGGCGAAACGGCGACGTCGTTCGCATCGGTCATCCCTCCTCGTGTGCACGCCAGCGGCGTTCGTTCCGGACAACCCGTGCGCGGCAGCGAGTCGCCTCGCCTCCATCCTATGCCCTTTTCGTCCCGATTATGTACAAGGCTCTTCAAAGCGGCTTCCGCTTCCCGGACATGAAAAAAGAGACTGACAGGATCGGTCTCTTTTCAGCAATATGGAGTTGGATCATTTGGCCGGCACTTTTTGCGCGTTCAGGAGCACTTTGCGCGACAGGTTGATGCGTCCCATCGAATCGATTTCCGTCACCTTCACGTCGATGCGGTCGCCGATCGACACGACGTCCTCCACCTTCGCGACCCGCTCGTTCGCAAGCTGGGAAATGTGAACCAGTCCGTCCTTGCCGGGCAAAATTTCAACGAAGGCGCCGAATTTTTCGATGCGCTTGACCGTACCGGTGTAGACTTCCCCGACGACGACCTCCCGCACGATGCCTTCGATGATTTGGCGCGCTTTCTCGTTCGCGGCGGTATCGGCGGAAGCGATGTACACGGTGCCGTCCTGCTCGATGTCGATCTTGACGCCGGTATCTTCGATGATCTTGTTGATGATCTTGCCGCCGGAACCGATGACGTCGCGGATTTTGTCCGGATGAATCTTCATCGTGACGATCTTCGGCGCGTAAGGGCTCAGCTCTTTGCGCGGCTTGTCGATGATTTCCAGCATCTTGCCGAGAATGAACAAGCGGCCTTCCTTCGCCTGCTCGAGCGCCTGCGTCAGGATGGGGCGGTCGATGCCGTCGATCTTGATGTCCATTTGAATCGCCGTGACGCCTTTGGCGGTTCCCGCCACTTTGAAGTCCATGTCGCCCAGATGGTCTTCCATTCCCTGGATATCGGTCAAAATCGAGAATTGGTCGCCGTCCTTGATCAGCCCCATGGCGACGCCCGCGACCGGAGCCTTGATCGGCACGCCCGCATCCATCATCGCCAGCGTGCTGGCGCAAATGCTGGCCTGCGACGTGGAGCCGTTCGATTCCAGCACCTCGGAGACGAGGCGGATCGTATACGGAAACTCGGATTCGTCCGGGATCACCTTCAGCAGCGCGCGTTCGCCCAGCGCGCCGTGGCCGATTTCGCGTCTGCCCGGCGCCCGCAGCGGACGGGCTTCCCCGACCGAGAACGGCGGGAAGTTGTAATGGTGCATAAACCGCTTCGACTCTTCCAGGTCGATGCCGTCGAGAATTTGCACGTCGCCGAGCGGTCCGAGCGTGCAGACGCTGAGCGCTTGCGTTTGGCCACGCGTAAACAGCCCGGAGCCGTGCGTGCGCGGCAAGATGCCCACTTCGCCGGAAATCGGGCGGATTTCGTTCAGCTTGCGGCCGTCCGGACGGATCTTTTCATGCGTAATGAGCCGGCGGACTTCCTTTTTCACGATATCGTAGAGCACTTCTTTGACATCGGAAAGCTTCTCGGGGGTTTCCGCATAGACGGTTTCGAAATGCTCGACCGTCTCGGCGTTGATCGCGTCGATCGCTTCCTGCCGCGCATGCTTCTCCGGAATGCGCACCGCCTCGACGAGACGTTCCTTCGCGTAAGCGTTGACTTCGGCTTCTACGGCCGGATCGACCGTGTGCAGAACCACTTCCATCTTCGGCTGGCCGGCTACCGCTTGCAACTGCTCGATCGTATCGACGATCCGCTTGATTTCCTCGTGACCGAACATGATCGCTTCGAGCATATCCGCTTCCGGCACTTCGTCGGCTTCCGCCTCGACCATCATGATCGCATCCCGCGTGCCCGCGACGACAACGTACATATCGCTTTTTTCTTCCTGGGCGACCGTCGGATTGATGACGAATTCTCCGTCCACCCTGCCGACGATCACGCCGCCGATCGGTCCGTTGAACGGAACGTTCGAAATGGACAGCGCCGCCGATGTGCCGATCATCGCGGCGATTTCCGGCGAGCAGTCCTGGTCGACGCTCATGACGAGATTGACGATTTGCACGTCGTTGCGGAAGCCTTCCGGAAACAGCGGCCGAATCGGGCGGTCCGTCAGACGGCTCGCCAAAATCGCCTTTTCGCTCGGGCGCCCTTCCCGCTTGATAAAGCCTCCCGGAATTTTGCCGACGGCGTAAAGCCGTTCTTCATAGTTGACCGTCAACGGGAAAAAATCGAGATCTTTCGGTTCGGACGATGCCGTAACCGTAGACAGGACGACCGTTTCGCCGTAACGGACGAAAACGGCGCCGTTCGCTTGCTTGGCCAGGCGCCCGGTTTCCAAAACGAGCGGACGGCCGGCCAGCAGCATTTCAACACGATGTTCCAAGCATATCCCTCCTCTAATCGGACGTATGTATTTTCGACACACTTTCCAGTATCTCCTGCCGAAACCAACTTAGAACCGCACAAAAAAGTCCGGTCCCGCCCATCGCGCGGATGCGCTTTGCCGCCGGGGAACCTAAAAGCGGGCTCTCTATCGTCAACGAAAAAGCAACCCGGTGCCCGTCGGGATCGTTCCCGTGCGACACGACAGGTTGCTTCTTGCGTTATCGCAAAATTAGCGGCGCAGGCCGAGCTTTGCGATCAGTTCGCTGTAGCGGTTAACATCCTTCTTCTTCAGGTAGGCCAGCAGCTTGCGGCGTTGGCCGACCATCTTGAGCAGACCGCGGCGGGAGTGATGATCCTTCTTGTGCTCCCGGAAGTGCTCCGTCAAGTTGTTGATGTTCTCCGTCAGGATAGCAATTTGGACCTCCGGGCTGCCGGTGTCCGTCGGGTGCGTCTTGAATTGCTCGATCAGTTCTTGTTTGCGTTCTTGCGTCAGTGCCATCCTCGTTCACCTCCTTGTTCGAATCGCCGTTGGCCTAGCGGTCGCCGGTGAGAGCGAACGGCCAAGCCAAGGTTCCCAATGTGCGGCAGCTTGTGCCGCAGCCGCGCAAACGGTGTGCGCAACACGTATTAGTATACCATACGAAGATTGCGGGATACAATGCCGGCATGCAAATTTGATCGGCCGAACCGCTTACGGCAGCCGGGCCAAAATCGCGCGCGCATCCGCCGCGTCCTGCTTGATCTGGGCGGCAAGCTCGTCGAGGGACGCGAATTTTCGCTCCGGGCGGATGTATTTGTGGAACCGCACCGTCAGCCGGCTTCCGTACAGATCCCCGTCGAAATCGAACAGATGCGCCTCCAGCTTCGTTTCTCCGCCCGGCTCGTCGACGGTCGGCCGGACACCGACATTGATGACGCCGCCGTACGTTTCGGCTCCGCGGACGGCCGTAATCGCGTAAACGCCGTGACGGGGAACGACGTACCGCTCCTCCGCCGACAGGTTGGCCGTCGGAAAGCCGATCAGCCGGCCGCGGGCCTGGCCGTGAATGACCGTTCCGGCCACTTCGTACGGGCGTCCGAGCAGCAGCGCCGCCTGCTCGCAATCCCCTTGGGCCAGCAGATCGCGAATGCGGGTGCTGCTCACCTTCATCCCGTCCAAATAGACGGGCTCGATCACCCTGACGTCGATCGCTCCGCCGGCATATTCGCGCAGCAAGGAAGGATCGCCCTGCCCGCGGTGGCCGAACCGGAAGTCGAACCCGACAACGACGGACCGGACGCGAAGCGGCGCCAGCAGCCGCTTGACGAACTGCTCCGCCGAAACCTGCGAGAAGCCGATGTCGAACGACACGACATAGGCCACTTCGATGCCCAGCTCGGCAAACCGCTCCAGCTTTCGTTCCAGCGGCGTCAGCGTCGTGTGGTACGCATCCTTTCCCAAAACGACGCGGGGATGCGGATCGAAGGTCAGCACCGCCGCGCGCTGCCCTCGCTGCCCGGCCAGCCGGACGGCCGTCTTGATCACTTCGGAATGGCCGAGATGAACGCCGTCGAAAAAGCCGATCGCCAGCGCCGCGCCTTCCGGCTTGGCCGCATGTTCCGGAATATTGAATGATTGCGCCAAAGACGAATAAGAAATGTCGAAACGTTCCACTTGCTGTCCTCCTGCCCTTTTCCGACTACCGGTCCGTCCGCCCGTCCCCGTCTGAAGGATGAAACACCTTGACGGGACGAAGCTCGCCGCGGCCGATATCGGCCTCGAACAACCCGAGAAAAACGCCGTCCTCGCGGTACAGCCGCCATAAGCCCGGCTGCTTCGGCTCCGGGTTCAGCGCTTTTTTCGGAATGGCCCGTCCCTGCAGCGCGCGCGCCGATTCGGCGGCCGGCGCCGCCGCGTGCGGAATGAACCCGAGCAGCCGGTCCGCCGGAACCAGCTTATCCGCCAGTTTGCCTTGCCGCTTGAGCTCGCCGATTTGTTCGAGCGTCAGGCAATCGGCCTCCGTAAGGCCGGCGCTCTCCACCCGCTTCAGGTCGGCCATCACGGCCGGCACCCCGAGCTTCCGGCCGATGTCCACGCACAGCGTGCGGATGTACGTTCCCTTGGAGCAGCGGACGGAAAAGCGGACTTCCGGATGCGGGCCTGCCGCGTTCATCTCTAGCACGTCGATGCTGTGGATCGTGACGGTTCTGGGCTTGCGTTCGACCGTCACGCCTTGGCGGGCAAGCTCGTAAAGCCGTTTGCCCCCCACCTTCACGGCGGATACCATCGGCGGGATCTGCTCGATATCGCCGACAAACGAGCCGATAGCGCGCGCGATCTCCTCTTCCGTCAGATGATGGACTTCCATCCGTTCGACGACTTGCCCGCCCGCATCCTCCGTATCGGTCGCGATGCCGAAGCGGAGGGTCGCTTCGTAGGCTTTCGGCGTCTCCTGCAAATATTCCACCAGACGCGTCGCCCGGCCGATGCAGATCGGAAGCACGCCCGTCACGGCCGGATCCAGCGTCCCCGTGTGGCCGATGCGGCGGACGCCGATCAGGCGCCTGGCCTTGGCGACCACGTCGTGGGACGTCCAGCCGGCCGGCTTCCAAACGCCGAGCACGCCTTCCAAGGCTGAGTTTCCGTTCATGCCGGTCCCGCCTCCAAAGCCGCTCTTACGGCGCCGACCACCCGTTCGATCGCCTCCGGCAGCGCCGACGCGATTCGGCAGCCGGAAGCGCGGACATGGCCTCCCCCGCCGAATTGCTGCGCGACCGAAGCGACGTTGACATTGCCGGCCGAGCGCAGGCTGACCTTCACCGCATCGCTTCCCATCTGCTTGAAGAGCAGCCCCACCTCGACGCCTTCGATGTTGCGCGGATAATTGACCAGCCCCTCCAAATCCTCGTTCGTGGCGCCGGTTTCGCGCAGATCCTCGGAGGTGACCCACAGCCAGCCGATTCGTCCGTCGTCGCTAAAGGACAGCCTGGACAGCGCCCGCTTGGTCATCTGGATCTGGCCCATCGTCATCCGCTCGAGCAGCCGTTCCGCCAGGCCCGGTCCGTCCGCCCCGGCGGCAAGCAGCTCGGAGGCGATCGCCATCACCCTCGGCGTCGTATTGGCGTAGCGGAAGCCTCCCGTATCGGTCATCAGCCCGGTGTAGACGGCGTTCGCGATGTCGGCGTCAAGCTCCGCTCCCAACGTCTTCAGCAGCCCAAACAGGATTTCCGCCGTCGCGGCGGCTTCAAAATCGAGCAGTTGAACCGTTCCGAAGCCGTCGTTGGTCGGATGGTGATCGATGTTGAGCAGCTCCGCGTCCTCCGCAAACCATTGCCGCGCGGCGCCGACACGGTCGAAATCCGCGCAGTCGACGGCGATCACGTGCTTGAACGGCCGCATGGGCCCGCCGCTTGCGGCGGTGACGATGTCGGAGAAGCCCCAAAGATAAGACAGCCGCGAAGGAAGCGGACCCTCGTTATACAGCGTGAACGACTTGCCCAGGCGGTTCAGCAGCCAACCGACGGCGACCGTCGAGCTGATCGCGTCCCCGTCCGGCTGGACGTGCGAGACGACGAGAAAATCGTCCCGCTCGCGCAGAAACCGCGCGGCCGCTTCCCATTGTTCCGGCCGCCTCATTCGTCCCCGCTCTCCCGGTTAATCTTCTGCAGCAGCGCTTCGATGCGGCTGCCGTATTCGATCGAATGGTCGAAGCGGAACTCGATTTCGGGCGTGTGCCGAAGGCGGATCCTCCGCCCGAGCTCGCTGCGGAGGAAGCCCTTCGCTTTGCCGAGCGCGTTCAGCGACGCTTCCTTCTGCTCCTCGTTGCCGAGAATGCTTAAATAAATCCGGGCCAAGGACAAATCGTTCGTCACATCCACCCCGGTCACGGTAATGAATCCGATGCGCGGATCCTTCAGTTCCATTTGAATCAAGGTACTGATTTCTTTTTTGATTTCTTCGCCGACGCGTCCGACTCGGAATTTGGCCATGCATATTCACCCCATTCTGTCTAGCAAATCTTAAGGCTCGACAGATTCCATGACGAACGCTTCGATGATGTCGCCGATTTGAATGTCGTTGAATTTCTCCAGCGTCATCCCGCATTCGTAGCCTTCCGTAACCTCTCTGACGTCGTCCTTATACCGCTTGAGCGTTTCGATCTTGCCTTCGTAGACCACGATGCCGTCGCGCACGAGTCTGGCCTCGGCCGAGCGGGTCACCTTGCCGTCGGTCACCATGCAGCCCGCGATCGTGCCCACTTTGCTGACCTTGAACGTCTCGCGGACTTCGGCATGCCCGATGACCTTCTCTTTGAAGACCGGATCCAGCATGCCCTTCATCGCCTGTTCGATCTCTTCGATCACTTTGTAAATGACGCGGTGCAGGCGGATGTCGACCTTCTCCTGCTCGGCCATCGCGGCCGCCCGCGGCTCGGGACGCACGTTGAAGCCGACGACGATGGCCGAAGAAGCGACGGCGAGCGTAATATCCGACTCGGTGATGGCGCCGACGCCGGCGTGGATCGTCTTGACGCGCACGCCCTCGACATCGATTTTTTCCAGGGAGCCTTTGAGCGCCTCAAGCGAGCCTTGCACGTCCGCTTTCAGGATGACGTTGAGGTCTTTGATTTCGCCTTCCTTGATCTTGTTGAACAAATCGTCCAGCGTCACCTTGGAGTTCGACTTCAGCGCTTCCTGGCGCGTCTTGATCGCGCGTTTTTCCGCGATCTCGCGGGCCTTGCGCTCGTCTTCGAACACCATGAACGGATCGCCCGCCTGCGGCACCTCCGTCAGCCCCGTGATTTCGACCGGGGTGGACGGTCCGGCTTCCTTGACCCGGCGTCCGCGGTCGTTGGTCATGGCGCGGATGCGGCCGAAGCAATCGCCGGCGACGAAGGCGTCGCCCACCTTGAGCGTCCCGTTCTGCACGAGGATGCGGGCCACGGGGCCTTTGCCTTTGTCCAGCTCGGCCTCGAGCACGGTGCCGCGTGCGCGTTTGTTCGGATTGGCCTTGTATTCGTTCACTTCGGCGACAAGCAGGATCATCTCCAGCAGGCTGTCGAGATTCAGGCGCTGCTTCGCGGACACTTCCACGAAAATCGTATCCCCGCCCCACTCTTCCTGAACGAGGCCGTATTCCATCAATTCCTGTTTGACCCGGTCCGGATTGGCTTCCGGCTTGTCGATCTTGTTGACGGCGACGATGATCGGCACGTTGGCCGCCTTCGCATGGTTGATCGCCTCGACCGTCTGCGGCATGACGCCGTCGTCGGCCGCGACGACGAGAACCGTAATGTCGGTCACCTGCGCTCCGCGGGCGCGCATTGTCGTGAACGCTTCGTGGCCCGGAGTGTCGAGGAAGGTGATCTTCTTCCCGCCCACATCAACCTGGTAGGCGCCGATGTGCTGGGTAATGCCTCCGGCCTCGCCGGATGCGACCTTCGTTTCGCGGATCGCGTCCAGCAGCGTCGTCTTCCCGTGGTCGACGTGGCCCATGATCGTGACGACCGGCGGGCGTTCGACCAGATCGCTGGGATCGTCGTTTTCTTCGATCGTCTCGAAATTCGTTTCCTCGACGACGATTTTCACTTCGGTCTCGACGTTGAATTCGCTCGCGACCAGAAGAATCGTGTCCAGATCGAGCTCCTGGTTGATCGTCGCCATCACGCCGAGGAAGAGCAGCTTCTTGATCACTTCGGAAGCGTCTTTGTGCAGCAGCTTCGCGAGCTCGCCTACGGTCATCTCGCCGCGGACGATGATTTTCTTCGGCGTGTTGTCGATCTTCTCGCGCGGGGGTTGGGCGCCCCGGTTTTTGCCGTTTTTGCCGCCCTTGCCCTTCGGCTTGAAGTTCATTTTGCCCTCTTCGAACCGTTTGCCGAACTCGTTGTCCTTGCGTTTGCCCCCGCTCCGGCCGAAGTCGCTGTCGCGGCTCTTGCCTTCGCCGCGCGTTCCCGGACGCGCTCCGCGGCTAGCGGCCGGCGCTGCGGCCACAACCGGCGGTGCCGGGATGCGCGGACCGCCGAAGCCGCCCTGGCCTTGCGGGCGTCCGCCGCCTTGGCCTTGCGGACGGCCGCCTTGCGGGCGGTTGCCGCCGCCCTGACCCTGCGGACGATTGCCGCCCTGGCCTTGCGGCCGGTCGCCTTGCGGGCGGTTGCCGCCGCCCTGACCCTGCGGACGGCCGCCCCCTTGCTGGCGGTCGCCCTGCGGGCGGTTGCCGCCGCCCCCCTGACCTTGCGGGCGATTGCCGCCGGTCTCCTGCTGGCGCTCGCCTTGCGGCCGGCTGCCGCCGCCTTGACCCTGGCCTTGCGCCGCGGCAACGGGCTGTGGTTGCGCCGGTTTTGCCGCCGCTTTGGCCGCGGAGCCGTCCTCCGCCTTGCGGCCGGCTTCCCCTGCTCCCGCGCCTTGCTTGTTGCCGCCGCCCGCAGCTTGCCCTTCCGGACGGGACTGCGCGCCGGCAGGCTTCGTTTGCGCCATCTTGGCCGCCGCATTCGCCTTCACGTCATGGAAAAACTTCTCCACCGCGCTGATCATGTTGTCCTCCATGACGCTCATATGATTGTTGACGGGCAGGTTGACGCGCTTCAGAATCGTTAAGATTTCCTTACTGCTCATATTGAGTTTCTTGGCGTATTCGTAAACGCGAATCTTGTCCTTGTTATCTTGCGTATCTTGTTTATTAGTCAATATTTTCCACCTCCGATTGTTGAACCCAGCCGCTTCGGATCAGATCGGCAAAGCCGCGATCCGTCACGGCGAACAATACGCGCTCGGGCTTGCCGACGGCTCCTCCGAGTTCGTACCGCGTATATCCGATCAACAGCGGAACGTTGTAGCTTCCGCATTTGTCTTCGACTTTTTTGCGCGTCAGTTCCGAAGCGTCCCCCGCCAGCAGAACCAGCTTGGCGTCGCCGGAACGGATGGCTTTCAGCACGGATTCTTCTCCGGTAACGAGCTTGCCCGCGCGCATCGCAAGCCCAAGACGAGACAGCGCCTTATTCGTCGTCATCGTCGTCCGCCCGCTCCTTCGCCGCGTTAAACTCGTCCTCCACCTTGACGAAATCCGCCGCCAGCCGGTCGTATATTTCCGGCGGCACCGCCGTCTTGAGCGCCCTGTCAAGCGCCTTCGTCTTCTTGGCCAGCTTGAAGCAGGAGGAATTGCCGCACAAATAAGCGCCCCGTCCGGGCTTTTTGCCCGTCATGTCGATCAGGATCTCCCCCTGCGGGGTGCGGACGACGCGGATCAGTTCCTTTTTCGGCATCATTTCCTGGTGGACGACGCATTTGCGAAGCGGAATTTTACGTTGCCTCATGGTTTCCCTCCCCCTGTTCCTGCAGCTTCCGAAGCTTTTCCGCCGATGTCAGGAGGCCTTTGCGCCATCCCGGCGGCCCATGCCTTCGGGCAGCGCCCGCGGTCCTTCCGCGGTCAATCGATCGTCACGCTGTCCTGATGCATGACTTCCCCGGACAGCGTCCGCGGCCGCCCGTACTCCTGCTCGGCTTGCGTCTCGCTTTTGATATCGATTTTCCAGCCGGTCAGCTTCGCCGCAAGGCGCGCGTTCTGGCCCTTGATGCCGATGGCGAGCGAAAGCTGGTAATCCGGGACGATGACCCGCGCCATCTTCTCCGCTTCGAACACGATGACCTCGAGCACCTTGGAAGGGCTGAGCGCGTTGGCCACGTATTCCTCCACCGAGTCGGACCAGCGCACGATGTCGATCTTTTCACCCTTCAGCTCGTTGACGATCGTCTGCACGCGGACCCCTTTCGGCCCGACGCACGAGCCGATCGGATCGACTTCGGGATTGCGGGAGTACACCGCGATTTTGGAGCGGAAACCGGCTTCCCGGGCAACGGAGCGGATTTCGACCGTGCCGTCGAAAATTTCCGGAACCTCCAGCTCGAACAATCGTTTCAAGAGGCCCGGATGCGTGCGCGACAAAATGATCTGCGGGCCTTTGCTCGTGTTCTCGACCTTGGTGATGTAGGCCTTGACGCGTTCAAGCTGCTTGAATTTGTCGGTCGGCATCAGCTCGGTGAGCGGAAGCGCCGCCTCGACCTTTCCCAAATCGACGTACAGATTGCGCGAATCCATCCGCTGAATGATGCCGGTGACGATGTCCTGCTCTTTGTCGACAAACGCGTTGTAAATCAGCCCCCGCTCCGCTTCGCGAATCCGCTGGGTTACGACCTGCTTGGCCGTCTGGGCGGCGATGCGGCCGAAATCGCGCGGCGTCACCTCGATTTCCGCGATGTCGTCGAGCTGGTAGTGCGGGTTGATGGCCCGCGCCGCCTCCAGCGAAATTTCCAGCCGCGGATCGAGCACTTCTTCGACGACCGTCTTGCGCGCGTAAACCTTGATCGATCCGGTCGTCCGGTTTATATCCACCCGCACGTTCTGGGCGGTGTTGAAATTCCGCTTGTAGCTGGAAATAAGAGCCGCTTCGATCGCTTCGATGAGAACATCCTTGCTGATGCCCTTCTCGCGCTCGATTTCGGAGAGCGCTTCGATAAACTCCATGCTCATGTGAAGATGATTCCTCCTTCCGTGATTAAAACACAATGGCCAGGCGAGCCGAGGCCACTTTATCGTAAGGGATGGCCTGCTTGCGGTTTCCGATCGTCATCCGGATGACCGACCCGTCGAAGCCGTCCAGCCTTCCTTCGAATTCCTTGGCGCCGTCCACCGGCTCGTACGTCGTAATGAACACGTGGCGGCCGACCGCTTTGGCCACGTCTTCGGGCTTCTTCAGCGGCCGCTCCGCGCCGGGTGAACTGACCTCGAGGAAATACGCGTCCGGAATCGGATCCGCCTCGTCCAGCTTCGCGCTCAAATATTCGGAAATACGGCCGCAATCGTCGATGTCGATGCCGCCCTCCTTGTCCACGAATACGCGCAGGAACCAGCTGCTGCCTTCCTTGACGTATTCGATGTCCACCAGTTGGAACCCGTTCTCGTCCAAATACGGCGTTACCAGCGCCTCTACGGTGGATTTGATTTTCGGTGCGCTCAAATGTGTGACCTCCCGATACCTTCAAATGGATCTGCGCAGCGATCCGTTCCGCCAACCCAAAAAGGCCCATGGCAAAACGGAAAGAGTGGGTTTCCCCACTCTTCTGCAGACAGTGATATCCACATGATTACCAAAAATAATATACCATAACCGCCACGGGCTGGCAACCTGAATTTCCCTACGGAGGCGGCCACCCTGTCAAAACAGGCTGAGCTGGTTGGATTCGGGCAGGCCGCGGAAGCAGCCCATGCCGGCGAGCACCTCGACGATCGTCTTGCTCGCCTTCGAGCGTTGCTGGAAGTCCTCGACCGACAGAAATTCCCCTTCCTCCCGGGCGGCGACGATGTTGCGCGCCGCGTTCTCGCCGATGCCGGCAATCGCCGAAAACGGCGGGATCAGCGCGTCCCCGTCGATGATAAAGCGCGTCGCGTCGGAGCGGTACAGATCGATGGGCTTGAAGCGGAAGCCCCGCGCCGTCATCTCCAGCCCCATCTCGAGAATGGAGATCATGTTCTTCTCCTTCGGCGTCGCCTGAAACCCTTTCGCTTCGATCTCGGTCAGCGTCTTCAAAATGGCGTCGTAACCCTGGCAAAACAGGTCGACGTCAAAGTCGGCCGCCCGGACCGAGTAATAGGTAGCGTAAAATTCGATCGGATAATAGAGTTTGAAATAGGCCGTACGCACGGCGGAGATGACGTAGGCGGCGGCATGCGCCTTCGGAAACATGTATTCGATTTTCAGGCAGGAATCGATATACCACTGCGGAACGCCGCAGCGCTTCATCTCCTCGATCCACTCGGGCGTAAGCCCTTTGCCTTTACGGACGCTTTCGGTGATCTTGAACGCCAGCGACGCGTCCATGCCCGCCTTGTAAATCAGGTAAAGCATAATATCGTCCCGGCAGCCGATCACCGTCTTGATCGTGCACGTGCCGTTTTTGATCAGTTCCTGGGCGTTGCCGAGCCATACGCCGGTTCCGTGGGACAGCCCCGATATCTGCAGCAGGTCCGCGAACGACGAAGGCTTCGTTTCCTCGAGCATCTGCCGGACGAAGCGCGTTCCCATCTCCGGCACGCCGTAGGTCGCAACCGGCGTGCGGATTTGCTCCGGCGTCACCCCGAGCGCTTCGACGGAGTTGAACAGGCTCATCACCTTCGGATCGTTCATCGGAATCGTCGTCGGATCGACGCCGGTCAAATCCTGCAGCATCCGCATCATCGTCGGATCATCGTGTCCCAGAATATCGAGCTTGAGCAGGTTCGCGTCGAAAGCGTGGTAATCGAAGTGCGTCGTCTTCCATTCCGACTCGACGTCGTCCGCGGGATACTGCACCGGCGTAATGTCCTCGACCTCGATGTAGTCCGGAACGACGACGATGCCGCCGGGATGCTGGCCGGTGCTGCGCTTGACGCCGGTACAGCCGGCCGCCAGACGGTTCAGCTCCGCGCTCCGCCACGACTTGCCGTGATCCTCCTGATACTTCTTGGCGAAGCCGTACGCCGTTTTCTCCGCCACCGTGCTGATCGTTCCGGCCCGAAACACGTTTTTCTCCCCGAACAGGACTTTCGTGTAATTGTGCGCGTGCGGCTGGTATTCGCCCGAGAAGTTGAGGTCGATATCGGGCACCTTGTCGCCCTTGAAGCCGAGAAACGTCTCGAAGGGAATGTCCTGGCCTTCGCCGCGCATGATCTCGCCGCAGCGCGGACACGGCTTGTCCGGCAGGTCGAAGCCGCTCGGCACGCTGCCGTCGGTAATCCACTCGCTGTACTTGCACTCCGGGTTGCGGCACAAATAGTGGGCCGGCAAAGGATTGACCTCGGAAATGCCGAGAAACGTCGCGACGACGGAGGAACCGACCGATCCCCGCGAGCCGACGAGATAGCCGTCCTGGTTCGACTTTTTGACGAGCCGCTCGGAAATGAGATAGTTCGCCGAAAAGCCGTACTTGATAATCGGAACGAGCTCTTTTTCCAGCCGCTGCACGACGATGTCCGGCAGCGGGTCGCCGTACATCGACTTGGCCGTGTCGTAGCATTTGTTGCGGATTTCCTCGTCGGCCCCTTCGATGATCGGCGTAAACAGCTTGTCCGGAAACATCACGATGTCCTCGAACCGGTCGGCAAGCTCCGCGGGATTGCGAACGACCACCTCGTACGCCTTGTCCCGGCCGAGAAACGCGAACTCCTCGAGCATTTCGCCCGTCGTCCGCAAGTGCGCGTCCGGCTTGCGCTGCTCCTTGAGCGGGCTGAAGCCGGTAATCCCGTGGATCGTGATGTCGCGGAACAGCTTGTCGCGGGGATGAAGGTAGTGCACGTTGCCGGTAGCGATGACCGGCTTGCCGAGCTTGTCCCCGATCCGGCAAATGCGGCGCAGCGCTTCCTCCAGCTCCGCCCTGCTGCCCACGAGCCCCTTGTCGAGCAGATGCAGGTAAAACTCCAGCGGCTGGATTTCCAGCACGTCGTAAAACTTGGCGACCTCTTCCGCTTCCTCTTCGGACTTGTTCAGCACCGTTTCGAACAGCTCGCCCTTTTCACACCCCGAAATCAGAAGCAGCCCTTCCCTCAGTTCCACCAGCTTGCTGCGCGGAATGCAGGGCACGCGGTTAAAGTAGTCGGTATGCGACAGCGACACGAGCTTGAACAGATTTTTTTTGCCCTTCGCGTTCAGCGCGTAGATGCCGCAGTGAAACGGCCGGGTCGTCCGCCAACTGTCCTTGTTCGCCGTATTCAGCTCCGTAAGCTGCGTCACACCCTTGGCCGCCGCGTCCTTGAGCAGACCGTTCAAAATGCCGCCGAGCGCCACCGTATCGTCGATCGCCCGGTGGTGGTTCTCCAGGCTCACCTTGTACAGGGCGGCCAGCGTGTTGAGCCGGTGGTTTTTCAGCGTCGGGTGCAAATATCTCGCCAGCTCCAGCGTGTCCAGCACCGGGTTCGTCAGCGGCGGCAAGCCGATTCGCCTTAAGTTCGCCTGGATAAACCCGATATCGAAGTTCGCGTTGTGCGCGACGAGCACGGCGTCGCCGACAAACCGGACGAAATCGTTCAGCACGGGCTCCAGGTCGGGCGCATCCCGCACCATATCGTCCGTAATGTTCGTCAGCTGCTGGATGTTGTACGGAATCGGCTCGTGGGGATTGACAAACGTCGAGAACCGCTCCAGTTCTTTGCCTCCGCGCATTTTGACGCCCGCGATTTCGATGATTTTGTTCGCCGTAATGGAAAGCCCGGTCGTTTCGATGTCGAACACGACGTACGTCGCGTCCTCCAGCCGTTCCTCGCGCGGCGACAGCACCATCGGCACCGCGTCATTGACGACGTTCGCTTCAAGCCCGTAGATGACCTTGATGCCGTGCTTTTTGGCCGCTTTGGCGGCTTCGGGATAACATTGCACGTTGCTGTGGTCGGTGACCGCAATCGCCTTGTGTCCCCATTTGGCCGCCGTCTTAATATAAGCGTCGACCGGCGTCACCGCGTCCATGGCGCTCATCGTCGTATGCAGATGGAACTCGACGCGTTTCTCTTCGGCCTCGTCCATGCGCTCGGCAGGCGGGGTCACCTCCCTGACGTCGTTGGGCAGCATGATCAGCTCCGGCGGATTCATGAACCGGTCGTACTCGACCCGGCCGCGGAGCTTCAGCCATTTGCCGTTTCCGATCAGGGATAGGATCTTGTTGTCTTCCTTCGTCTTGCCGAACACCTTGACCGCAATCGAGTCGGTGTAGTCGGTCACGCAGAACTGGTACAGCGTGCTGCCGTTGCGCAGCTCCTTCGTTTCATGGCCGAACACGAGGCCCTGGATCGTGACCCTTTTCTCTTCTTCGGTAATGTTCTGGATCGGAACCGGCTCGTCCTTGATCTCATAGCCGTACTGAAGCGCCTGCGGAGCTTCGGTTTCGGCGGCGGCCGCCTCTTCCCGCACGCTCGCCATCAACTGCTGGATATGCTGCGTCTCCTCCATTTGGATCTTCTGCGCGAATTCCTCGTACACTTCCTGGCGGGACTGGCCGACGGTCAGCTTCACCCGGCAAGGGCGCCCGAACCGCTGCTCGAAGAACGCCGCCGCGTGCGATTCGACGTTTTTGCGTTTGGCCATCTCAAGTCCGGTCTGATCGATCAGCGCGAGCGTCAGCACCCCGTCTTGCGCTTCGATTTTGCCTTTCGCCAGCCAGCCGTTCACCGACGCGAATTCGGATTGCATCCACTCGACAAAAACGCTCCAATATTCGGTCAGCACCGCATCGGTCGGCACTTCGTCCGTATAGCGCAGCGTGATCGCGATCGTCGCCAGATGGCCGAGCTTGCTTTTGACCTTCTCGCAAAAATCCGCATAAACGTTCGCAGGCAACAGCGTGCTTTTGACCAGATGAAAATGCCATTCCTTCTTCGAGCGGCTGACTTCGACCCGGTCTATGTATCCGTCGCGAAAATAAGAGTCGGTCCATTCCGCCGAAACGCCGGCCTGCTGCAGCAGCAGTTCGAAGCGTTGCCTCTGGTCCGCAGTCGGTTGCATGATTGTTCCTCCCCGAATTCCCTTCAAAAACAAAAGCCTCCGCGAAAAAGGGGGCCGTCGCGCCCGCATCGGCGCTCGGACCGTCTTTCAAGCCGGAAGCTGAACAAATCGCTGTCTATTATTCTACCTTATCCAAGAATCTAGCGGCAAGCGGTAATGGACAGTGATTGACTATAAAAACGCTGCCCGCGTCGCCTCGACCGCTCGCCTGCCCCGTCCGCCGGCCCGTTTTTCCCGTTTGGCAGCCTTGTCCCCGAGCGTCGGTGCTTAGCCGCCAAGTAGTCCGTCCAGTACCCTACATCGCCTTCGTCCGCAGTGCTCAACCGCCATGTAGTCCGCCTAGCGCCTCTTTTGTCCCCGAACGGCTATATTGGATTTTGTGCAGGGTACCGGCCCCTTTCGCCCATTTCCGGACCGTATGTTGTATTTTTTCCAATGAAACGGCCCAAGAACCCCGCGGATTCGGCTTCTGCGGGCCAAAAGATTGGATCTATCCAACATAGACCGGCTTCCGGCGCCTGAACGGCGAATCCGGTTGGATTTTTCCAGTATAGACGCGCAGCCGAGTTGCTATCGTTACGATGGGTACATAGTAGACGTATAGGCTACGGTTGCTCATAGACTAAGATGACTGTATAACCGCGGTTGCGATAAATGGCCGGAGTTGCCGTATGGTCGCGGTTGTGATGAAAAAAGAGCCGCCCCCTCGGGCGGCTCCCGCTCCGCTTCCGGCGCGCGTTGCGGTTGCGCTCAACGCCGTTCGCAGAAGGCTTCGGCCTCCAAGCATTTCGGTCCCCAAGCTTCCCGGCCTCCCGCAGCGGCCGCCGGGAAGCTTGGTCCGAAGCCTCTTGCTCTTGTGAGGCTTGCGCCAACCGCTTTAATAAGCTCTCGCGAACACAACCGTATGCTTCGACGGTTGGCCGCAGACCAGGCATTGGCTCTTATGCTCCGCCGGCTCGAACGGAATGTTGCGGCTGGTGGCGCCCGTCTCGTCTTTGACCCGCTTTTCGCAGTCGTCCGAGCCGCACCAGCCCGCCAGCGCGAAGCCGCGCTTTTCCTCGAGCGCGCTTTTGAGCTCGTCCAGCGTCTCGATCGAGAAGAAATGCTCGTCGCGGAAAGCCAAAGCGCGCTTGAACATGTCGGCGTGCACTTCGTCCAGCATCGCCTTCACTTCGTCGACCAGGTTGTCCAGCGGCACTTGCTTTTTCTCGCCGCTGACGCGGGAGACGAGCACGCAGACGCCGTTTTCTAGATCGCGCGGACCGAGCTCAAGCCGAACCGGAATGCCGCGCATTTCGTATTCGTTGAACTTCCAGCCCGGAGACACGTCCGTGCGGTCGTCGACGCGCACGCGGATGCCGGCGGCTTTGAGCTGCGCGTAAAGCTCGTCCGTCTTGGCGATCACGGCCTCCCGCGTCTTTGGCGGGCCGATCGGAATCATGATCACCTGCGTCGGGGCGACCTTCGGCGGCAGCACGAGGCCGCGGTCGTCGCCGTGCACCATGATGAGCGCGCCGATCAGCCGGGTGCTCACGCCCCAGGACGTCGTATGGCAGTATTCCTGGGTATTTTCGCGGCTCAAATATTTGATGTCGAAGGCGACGGCGAAGTTGGTGCCCAAATAGTGCGACGTGCCGGCCTGCACCGCGCGTCCGTCCTTCATCATCGCCTCGATGGAATACGTGTCCACCGCTCCCGCGAACTTCTCCGACGGGGTCTTCTGCCCTTTGATGACCGGAATGGCGAGCACGTTTTCGACGAAGTCGGTATAGACGTCCAGCATCGTCATCGTTTCCTTGCGGGCGTCCTCTTCGTTCTCGTGCGCGGTATGGCCCTCCTGCCACAGAAACTCGCTCGTGCGCAGAAACGGCAGCGTCCGCTTCTCCCAACGGACGACATTGGCCCATTGGTTGATGAGCAGCGGCAGGTCGCGGTACGAGTTGATCCATTTCGCATACATGTGCCCGATCATCGTTTCCGAAGTCGGACGAATCGCAAGGCGCTCCTCCAGCTTCTCGCCGCCCGCCTCGGTTACCCACGGCAGCTCGGGATTGAAGCCTTCGACGTGTTCCTTTTCCTTCTGGAAGAAGCTTTCCGGAATGAACAGCGGAAAATACGCGTTGCGGTGGCCGGTATCCTTAAACCTTTTGTCCAGCTCCCGCTGCATGTTTTCCCACAGCTCGTAGCCGTCCGGGCGGAAGACGATGCAGCCCCGCACCGGCGAATAATCCATCAGCTCGGCTTTCTTGATGACATCGATGTACCAGCGGCTAAAATCTTCGCTCTGCGGCGTAATTTCGGTGACAAACGATTTGTCCTTCGACATGCGGTTCCCCTACCCCCGGCAGCAACATTAATTTTTGACCAAACGCAAAATATCGTTATACGTAACGACGATCATCAGCAGCATGATCATCGCGAACCCGATGAAATGAATCAAGCCTTCGCGATTCGGATCGACGGGTTTGCCCCGAATGGCTTCCAGGCCGATAAACATCAGGCGGCTTCCGTCCAGCGCCGGAATCGGCAGCAGGTTGAAAATGCCCAGATACAGGCTCAACACGGCCGCCCACGAAGTGAGCTGCGGTATGCCCTGCTTCGCGATCTGTCCCGTCATTTCCGCCGTCCGGACCGGTCCGCCCAGATCGTCCAGCTTGAACTCCCCGAAGATGAGCTTGCGGAAGCCTTCGAAGATCCGGCCGGTCATGTCGACCATCGTCGTGCCGGCGAATCGGATCGTTTCGCCTATCCCGGCGCGGCGCATTTCCGGACTCAGATAGATGCCGACTTTACCGGTTTCCGCGTCCGGCGTGACCGTGAGGCTGACCTCTTTGCCGTCCCGCTCGATCACCCAGTTCATCGGCTTGCCGGCGGACGCCTGAATCTGTTCGACCAGCCGGGTGCTGTCGCCTTCGACGGGAACGCCGTTCACTTTCTTGATCCAATCGCCCTTCTGAAGCCCCGACTTCTCCGCAGCCATTCCCGCTTCCAGCCCGCTGACGAACACTTTGGTCGAATTCTCGACCGGAACGCCGGAAAGCTGCAGGTAGACGCCAAACAGCACAAACGCAAGCACGAAATTCATCATCGGTCCGGCGAAAATCGTCATCGCCCGCTTGCCCGTCGAAACGCCGCCAAACTGCCGCTCGAGCGGAGCGACTTGCGTCTCCTGCCCCCGCGACACGATCATCGCTTGCGGGTGCAGGTCGTAACGCTGTTCGTCGCCGTCCACGTCGAGCGAAACGAACATCTCTTTCTCCAAATCAAGCGACTTCACTTCGCCGCGAATGATGTTCGAACGTTCGTCCAACCGATCCAAATACAGCTTCGTAATCTTGCCGTCCTTAAGACGGACGCCGACCGTCTGTCCCGGCTGCACCTCGACAACCTCCGGCTCCTCACCGGCCATCCGGACGAATCCGCCAACGGGCAGAAGACGCAGCGTAAAACGGGTTTCCCCCCGCTTGATCGAAAAGAGCTTCGGCCCGAACCCGATGGCAAACTCGCGGACGAGAATCCCCGCGCGTCTGGCAAAGTAGAAATGGCCGAATTCGTGAATCGAGACGAGCAAAAAAAAGACGAGCACTGTCAGGAAAACAATCTGAATCGTTTGCATACGCTCTCCAACCCCCGATGCCGGTGACGGCTGTCCTTAGATTATCATTATTCTCCAGGCCGTTACAAGAGAATACGGATCGGTCGGCATTCAGTCGCAATTATTTCAGCGCGGCGGCTTCCGCCCGCGTTTGCGCGTCGACGGCCAAAATCGCGTCCAGATCCGGATCGGCCGTCGCGGCGTGCTTTGCCAGCAGCCGCTCGATGATCGTCTCGATCGCCAGAAACGGGATTTCTCCTTTCAGGAAACGGGCGACGGCCACTTCGTTGGCCGCATTGAACACCGTCGGCGCCGTGCCGCCCGCGCGCCCCGCTTCATAGGCCATGCGCAGGCAGGGATACCGGGCGAAGTCCATCTCCCGAAAGTGCAGCGCGCCCGCCTTGACCAGATCGAGCGGCGAAGCCGGCGACGGCTGCCTTTGCGGATAGGTGAGCGCATACTGGATCGGCACCCGCATATCGGGATTGCCGAGCTGGGCGATGACGCTCGTATCGGCAAATTCGACCATCGAGTGGACGATGCTCTCGGGATGCAGCACGACCTCGATCTTGTCGTACGGCAGATCGAACAGCCAGTGCGCTTCGATCACTTCCAGCCCTTTGTTGACCATTGTGGCGGAATCGATCGTAATTTTCGCGCCCATCGACCAGTTCGGATGCTTGAGCGCGTCCTCCACGGTCACGGAGGCAAGCTCGTCCCGCGTGCGGTCGCGGAAGCTGCCGCCGGAAGCGGTAAGGATGAGCCGCTTCACGGCGCGGCGGTCTTCCCCGTTCAGGCATTGGAAAATCGCCGAATGCTCGCTGTCGATCGGGTAGATCGCCACGCCTTTGTCGGCCGCCCGCTTCATGACGATATGGCCGGCCGTGACCAGCGTCTCTTTGTTGGCGAGCCCGATCGACACCCCCGCATCGATCGCGGCGAGCGTCGATTTCAGCCCGACGCTACCGATCAGCGCGCACATCGCAAAGTCGGCGCCGGATTCGGCCGCCACTTCGATCAGCCCTTGCTCGCCGTAAGCCACTCTCGTTCCCGGCGGCAGATCGATGCGGATTTGCTCGGCCAGTTCCTTGGTCGCAACGGATACGACCTTCGGCTTCCAGCGTTTCGCCTGCTCCAGCAGCAGGCCGACGTTCGTGCCCGCCGCAAGCCCCGTAATCTCGTATCGCCCGGGGTCGCGGGAGACGACGTCGAGCGTCTGCGAACCGATCGAACCCGTGCTGCCAAGTACAGCCAGTTTCATGATGGTCATGGCGTTTCCTCCGTGTCCATTATGTAGCACCGTAAAAACGAACGTTATGTGACGTTAGTGACGTCAGGCGGCCCCAATCCGCCGTCCGAGACGTTTGCGGCGCCTTCCGGCGGTCAACTCCGTTCGCGTTCAGACCGGCAGCAGCGACAACAGATGAAGAACCGGGAAGACGATGATCCAGCTGTCGGTACGGTCCAACACGCCCCCGTGTCCGGGCAACAGCGTTCCCGAATCCTTCACGCCGCGCAGCCGCTTGTAGGCGGACTGGATCAAGTCCCCGAGCGTGCCGAATACGGCGGCCGCGATCCCGATCGTCGCCGCGCGTCCGGCTCCCAGCAGCTCCGGCCGGATCCAGGCGAATACGAGAGCAACCGCGACCGCGACGGCCAGCCCGCCGATCGCGCCTTCGACCGTCTTATTCGGACTGATCGCCGGCCACAATTTGCGCCTGCCGACCGCCTTCCCGACAAAATACGCTCCCGCGTCGGAGCCCCATATGCATAGAAACGCCAGCAGCGACCAGAACAAACCATGCTCAAGCTCCCGGGTCGCGGACATATAGCGGAACCCAAGCCCGATATAAAAAGCGCCCAGAAACAGAAGACTTGCATGCTCCAACTGAATGCTGTTTTTGCTGAAGACGGTGCCCGCCAGCAGCGCCAGCATCAGCAGCCAGGCCACCGTCTCGACGGACGGCGCTCCCCAGCCCGGCGGCAGCGTCGGGAGCGACAGCAGCAGCACGGCCGCATAGCCTGCGATCACGTCCAGACGCGCGGCAGGCTGCTTGTTGAGCCGGACATACTCGTGAAAGCCGATCAAGGCGAGCAGCGCGAGCAGCGCGGAGTAAAAGCCCCCTCCGACGAGCAGCAGCGCCAAAAAGCCCGCTCCCGCGACAACGCCGGTCACAATGCGTTGACCCATGCGCTTAGAGCCCCCCGTAGCGGCGCGCCCGCCGTTGATATTCGCGAATCGCTTCGTAGAAATGCTCGTCCGAAAATTCCGGCCAATAAACGTCCGTAAAGCAAAATTCGCTGTAAGCGAGCTGCCAGAGCATAAAATTCGACAGGCGAATCTCCCCGCTGGTCCGAATAAGCAGGTCGGGATCCGGCATGTCGCTCGTGAGCAGGCAAGCGTTGAACGTCTCTTCGGTGATCGCTTCGGGGTCCAGTTGGCCGGCCGCGGCTTTGCGCGCCAGCTCTCTGGCCGCAAGAACCAGTTCCATCCGCCCGCCGTAATTCAGGGCAAAATTAAGTACGAGTCCCGTATTGTGCTTCGTCTTCTCGATCGCTTCCTCGACCGCTTTCAGCGTATAATCCGGAAGCAGGTCCCGAACGCCCATCATGCGCACCTGGACGTTATTTTCCATCAACTCGCCCAATTCCAACGCCAGAAACTCCTGGGGAAGCTTCATGAGAAACTCCACTTCCGATTTCGGGCGCTTCCAGTTCTCCGTCGAAAAGGCGTACAAGGTCAGGTAGCGGACGCCGATTCGGTCCGCCGCCTTCGTGATCCGCTTGACCGCCTTCATTCCGTTGTGATGGCCGGCGATGCGCGGCAGTCCGCGCTCCTTCGCCCAACGCCCGTTGCCGTCCATTATAATGGCGACATGCTGCGGCACGTTGTCCGGATCCGGCAACCCGCCCTGTCGCTCGGGCTGACCTTTGCCGTCCGTGCCGTCCTGCCGCTTGCGGAACAAGCCGCCGCGGAAACCGTTGATCATGGTCGTTCCTCCTGATTCGGTTCGCCTTTGATTCGCCGAAAGACGCGCGAAGTCCGATTCTCGGCAATGAAGAATAAACCCCACCTGATGGAGGGGTCGAAACGGGCTTAAACTTCCATTATTTCTTTTTCCTTGGCGGCCAGGATTTTGTCCACTTCCGCCGTGAAGCGGTCAGTCAGCTTCTGGATGTCTTCCTGATGGCGGCGGGATTCGTCCTCGGAAATTTCGCCTTTTTCCTTTTTCTTGATCTCGTCGTTCGCGTCGCGGCGGATGTTGCGGATCGCCACTTTCGCGTCCTCGCCGAATTTTTTCGTCGCTTTGACGAGCTCGGCGCGGCGTTCCTCCGTCAGCGGAGGAATGGTGATCCGGATGATCGAGCCGTCGTTGGCCGGCGTCAGCCCGAGGTCTGATTTGAGAATGGCTTTCTCGATCGCCGCCAGCGCCGACTTGTCCCAAGGCTGGATCATCAGCGTGCGGGAATCCGGCGTCGTGATCGTGCCGAGCTGATTGATCGGCGTCATCGTTCCATAGTACTCGGCTTGCACCCGGTCCAGCATCGACGCCGAAGCGCGGCCCGCGCGCAGCGTGGACAGATCCCGCTTCAGGGCGCCGAGCGCTTTTTCCATCCGTTCTTCCGCGTTTTTCTTGATCGCTTGAGGCACTTTAGTTCACGCTCCCCTTGACAATCGTTCCTATTTTTTCGCCCAGCACGGCGCGTTTTATGTTTCCTTTTTCGGTGATGGCAAATACCAGCAGAGGAATATTGTTGTCCATGCAAAGCGAAGATGCCGTGGAATCCATGACGCCGAGGTTTTTGTTCAGCACGTCCATATAGGTCAACTGCTCGTATTTCTGCGCCGTCGCATCCTTGAACGGATCGGCGCTGTATACGCCGTCCACCTTGTTTTTCGCCATCAGGATGACTTCGGCTTCGATTTCGGCGGCGCGAAGAGCGGCCGTCGTATCCGTCGAGAAGAACGGATTGCCTGTGCCGGCGGCGAAGATGACGACGCGGCCTTTTTCGAGATGCCGTATCGCTCTGCGGCGGATGTAAGGCTCGGCGATTTGCTGCATGGCGATGGACGTCTGCACCCTTGTCGGCACATCGATCTGCTCCAGCGCATCCTGCAGCGCAAGCGAGTTCATGACGGTCGCCAGCATGCCCATATAGTCCGCGGTGGCGCGATCGATGCCTTTCTGGCTGCCGGAAATGCCCCGCCAGATATTGCCGCCTCCGCATACGATGGCGACTTCCACGCCCAGCTCGACGACTTCCTTGACCTGCTCCGCAATCGACAAAATGGTCGCCGCGTCAATGCCGAAGCCATTCGGTCCGGCAAGCGATTCTCCGCTCACCTTCAATACGACTCGTTTGTAAACGGGACGATTCAACGTTGGTACCTCCACTGTGTCTATTTCACTCGCCAGCCTTGGCCGCCCGAAAGATTTCTGTCCCTCGAAAAAAGGGAACACGGCGTGTTCCCTTCGACGGATTGCTGCTTATACTTTCACTTGAGCCATAACTTCTTCGACGAAATTGTCCTGCTTCTTCTCCAGGCCTTCGCCCAGTTCGAAGCGGACGAAACGGCGGATCGAAATTTGCTCGCCGATCGTCGCGATCTTTTCGTTGAGCAGCGTTTGGATCGTCTTGTCCGGATCCTTGATGAACGCTTGCTCCAGCAGAACGTTCTCTTCGAAGAATTTGTTCAGGCGGCCTTCGACCATCTTGTCGACGATCTTCTCCGGCTTGCCTTCGTTGAGCGCCTGGTTGCGCAGGATTTCGCGTTCCTTATCCAGTACGTCCTGCGGCACTTCCTCGCGGCGGACATACTTCGGATTCGCCGCTGCGATATGCATCGCCAGGTCGCGGACGAATTCCTTGAATTGGTCGGTCATGGCGACGAAGTCGGTTTCGCAGTTGACTTCGACGAGCACGCCGATGCGGCCTGCGCCGTGGATGTAAGATTCCACGCGGCCTTCGGTGGCGATGCGGTCGCCTTTCTTTGCGGCTGCGGCAAGACCTTTTTCACGGAGAATTTCCGCCGCTTTGGTCAGGTCGCCACCCGCTTCTTCCAACGCCTTTTTGCAATCCAACATACCGGCTCCGGTTCTTTCGCGGAGCGTCTTTACGTCTGCAGCACTGACTGCCATGGAACAACCTCCTGATCCTTAACATCTCGGCGCCGCGCGCCGGGCGTATACGAATGGTCTAATAAGCAAAAACGGCTGCGCCGCCTTTGTAGCCGGGCGCATGCGTTTGGGCGCCAACTTCCGGAGGAGGACGGATGCATCCTCAACCTTGTCGAGCCGCCAAAAAAGGGCGGCAAGAAGTTCGTCTTCTGACCGCCCTGTGGTTGCTACGCTTAAGCCGTCGTTTCTTCGCCTTGATGCGCTTCGACGATAGCGTCGGCCATTTTGGACGTCAACAGCTTCACAGCGCGGATCGCGTCGTCGTTCCCCGGAATGATGTAGTCGATCTCGTCCGGATCGCAGTTCGTGTCGACGATGCCGACGATCGGAATGCCGAGCTTGCGCGCCTCGGCAACGGCAATGCGTTCTTTGCGCGGATCGATGATGAACAGCGCGTCAGGCAGCTTGCGCATGTTCTTGATGCCGCCGAGGAATTTCTCGAGACGCTCTTTCTCCTTGCGAAGGAGGATGACTTCCTTCTTGGGAAGACGCTCGAACGTGCCGTCCTCTTCCCATTTGTCCAATTGATGCAGGCGTTCGATCCGCTTTTGGATCGTGGAGAAGTTCGTCAGCGTGCCGCCCAGCCAGCGTTGGTTGATATAGAACTGGCCGCTGCGCTCCGCTTCTTCCTTAACAGAATCCTGCGCTTGCTTCTTCGTGCCGACAAACAGCACCGTGCCGCCTTGCTCCGCGAGCTGGCGAATGAAGTTGTAAGCTTCGTCGACTTTCTTGACCGTCTTTTGCAGGTCGATAATGTAAATTCCGTTCCGCTCGGTAAAGATGTACTTGGCCATTTTCGGGTTCCAGCGGCGCGTTTGGTGACCGAAGTGAACCCCTGCTTCAAGCAGCTGTTTCATGGAAATGACTGCCATCTTTCCTGCACCTCCGTAAAATGGTTTTGTTAGGTGAATCTCCTCCGCCGGTTCGCATCTTTTGCCAGAACTTCCCGTGCAGGACAGCCGGAAGCACCGCTGGCAAAATTGAACGGCGTGCGTTTTTTCACACTGTGTGATAATATACCATATCATGGCGAAAGACGCAATAGCCGCACGCACGCTCCGAAGCCCGGCGCGGCGGAAAAACGGCTGATTGCGTCTTTTTTGAAGGTTCGTGCATTCGTCAATATTTGGCGCGGGTGATTTCCGCGATAATCCGGTCGAAAGTCGGCTTGCCTTCGAACACGCTCGGACCGACCCGCAGCTTGCCGCTGTAAGGCTTCGCCTTGCGGATGAACGCTTCTTCGTCCTCGATCAGCCCGAGCTCCTTCAGTCCGGTGGCGACTTCCGCCAGCGTGGCGTTCGCCCGAATATAGAAGGCGTACTTCTCCGCGGCCGGCTTCTGCGAAGAGGCGGACGCCTTGGCCGGCGAAGCGGAATCCGCGGGAGCCGGCGCGCCCGTTCCGCCGCCCTTCTGCGCGGCGCCGCCGCCTCCGCTCGCCGCCGCCTTCCGGACGGCTTCCGCGACCGCCCGGTCCAGCTCCTGCTGCGTATAGGTTTTCTCCTCCGCCGGAACAAGGGCGAAGCCTTGGGCCGCCGCTTCCTTTTTCAGCGCTTCGCCCGTCAACGGCGCGCCGGGCAACCGCGATGCATCCGCGGCCAGCATAAGCTGCAGCATCGCGGCGCCCAGCATAAGCCCGAGTCCCAGACCGATGATGAAGCCCCGGCGCTTACGCAAGTCTCTCCGCCTCCCGTTTGGCCAGTTGCAAAATCAATTGCACTTCCCCTTTGTTCATGTTCATCGCCTTGGCGATTTGCTCGATCGAGCGGCCCTTCTTGTCCAAGCTGAGCAATTCGGCGTAGCGCTGCCGAATCGTAGCCGGCGCCGCGTCAGCCTCTTCCGCCAGCTCTTCCCGTTGCTCCGGCGGCGCGGACGGCGCCGAAGGAGCGGACGGAACTTGCGGGTCCGGCCCGGCAGCTTCCGTACGGATCCCCGCTGCCGCTTCGGAACGGGCCGCCGCGGCAGGCCTTTCCAAAAGCTCCGCCATCTGCCGCTCCATCTCGCGTATGCGGCGGTTAAGCCGCTCGACGGTCAGGTCCTGCTCGCGCTTGAATTTCTCTACGGCTGCGACGAGCTCGCGGTTTTCGGCCTCAAGATCGGTTAGCAGCCGGTCGTAGGCTTCTTCGGTTTGAAAGCCAGGGGAATCTTCCTTGCGGTCGGCTTTGGGAATCAGCCATCCGAAACCGGCTATGGCCGCGCCCGTCAGCACGATGCTTACCCAAGGCTCCATCATGAAACGCCACCTTTCTGTTCCGCCTACAACGTAAAATCGATATGTTTGCCTTTGTACGGATGCAACGGCGCTTCCCGTTGCTCTTCCGGCCGGTCCGGCTGTTTCGGCTTCGGCCGGGGTCGGGGCCGCTGGCCCGGTTGCCGGGGTTCCCGCTCCGAGACGGTTCGCTGCGAAGAGGCTTCCGTTTTGACGTTGCTGCGCGCTTGCTTCTGCCTCAGCTTTTCCGCCTCCCGGCCGAGCATTTCCTGCTCCATCGCCGGACGCTGCTGCTGGATTTGCTGGATGGGGGAAATTTCCGCGGATCGCGGCATCGACGTTTGCAGATCGATGGGTTTGAAGCTCACGGTGAACACCCGCCTTTTACAGAAATTCGGTCCCTGGCGACCGTTTCCGCCACAGAAGCAAAACCGCTGCGCCGCCCTGTCCGGGGCGCCTCTCCGTTAACGGAGCCCATCCGGAAGCCGCCGGCAGCCGCCTTATGCGTTCCGCATGGAAAGCGAATCCCGCCAAGCGGGCCAGCCGCCCGGTTCGGTCATACGTACGGCACGGGGACGATTTCCCCGTCGATAAAACGGAACGACACCCGCTGGACCGTATCCTTGATAAAACGAGTATACCGGCCGATGACGATTTTGGTGCCTCCGTATATGGAATGAACGACGTCCACCCTTGCGCTCTCCGCATTTTCCAGCGTTTTTTCGATTTCCAGCACGGCTTCCTTCGCGCTCTGCAAATCCTGCTCCGTCTGGCGGCTGGTCGCGGCCAGCTTGATCCGCATGGCCAGGCGTTCCTGCGTCAAATTGCCGGCCGCGGCCATCTGGTTCAGCATCGCAAGCGCCTTCTCCGTCTTGTCCAGGCTTTCCGTCAGCTGGCGGATCGTCGCGCGCAGCTCGTTCAACTGCTGCCTGAGCTCCGGCTGAACGCCGACTTCGATCGCCGTCGCCGTCGACATCGCATTGCCGATCATCCGCGCGGTCACCTTTTCTCCCGCCTGCGTCAAGCCGCCGACGATGAGCCCTTTGGAACCGAGGCAGATGACGTTTTTGCCCGCCCGGACGTTCGAATGCATGATGCTTTGCGTCACGAGCACGTCCTCGCCCGCCGTGACGTTGCCCTCTTGAATGAACGAGCAGCGCACGTTGCGGCCGGCTTTCACGTAACCCTTATGGCTGCCGATAATGCCCCCGTTCACCTCGATCGAGCCTTCGGATTCCACTTCCGCGCCTTCGATTCCGCCCGTGACCCGAATGTCTCCGGCCGCGCGAATCCGAAAGCCCGTCAGCACGTTCCCCCGGATGACGACCGTTCCGACGAAGTCGATGTTCCCGACGGTATAGTCTACGTCCCCGTTCACCTCGTACACGGGAAACACGTTCAGCTTATCCTTTTCGGTACGCGTGACCAGCCCGTCGATCGCGGCGTAAATGCCCGTTTTTTCCGGGTTGACGACCACGTTTTTCCCCAGCTTGAGGACGGCCTCCTTGCCTTCCTTCGCGGGAATTTCCTCGCCGGTGACCGCTATTCCGGGCGTGCCGGGTCCGGGCGGATACCGCTCGGCGATCAGTTGGCCGGCCTTCACGTTCGCCAGACGGGTGACCTCCCGGTAGTCCACGCTGCCGTCTTCCCGCTCCAACGGCTTGCGCGTCTGGCTGTCTTCATCAATGAGAACTTTTATGTACCCGTCGGTTCCTTTTTGCGGAGGCAGACCGATCGCAACAATGTTAGGGCCGTGGAGAAAATTTTGAGGCTTGGCGGCAATCTGCGCAAGCACGTCGCTCTGGATTCCGTACGTAACCCCTTCCGCGGCCAAAACAAGTTCCAGATCCGGTACCGTCAGCTTGATTTCGCCGTCGACCCGTTTGAATGTCAAAAATGCCTGCATTTTGTCTTCGGACACGGTCACCTGCAGCATTTCCGCCAAATCGGAATCTTGGATCATCGTTAGCGCCCCCTTAAACCGTGGTTATTTTTGAAGCAGCTGATCCTTTTGTTTTCCGAGCGCGGCCCGCAAGCGAAGTATGGCCTTTGAATGAAGCTGGGATATGCGGGACGGCGACAAGGACATGACTTCGGCGATTTCGCTTAAGGACAGGTCCTCGTAATAAAACAAAGAGACGACGGTCCGTTCTTTGGGCGTCAACCGTTCGATGCCGGCCATAAGCGCTTCTTTCAAATACGTCTCATGCACCGTCGATTCGGGATTGAGCGCCTTCTCGTCCACGAGAAGGGACATCCGGGTTTCCGATTCTTCTTCGCGGATCGGATCTTCGAGCGAACAGACCGCGGCGACAGCCACTTCCTGCAGCATTTGCTGAAATTCCTTGTGCGTGATGTTCAAATAAGCGCATATTTCCTCGTCGGTAGCGGACCGAAGGTGGCGCTGCTCGAGCACGGCATAGGCGTCTTCCACTTTTTTCGCTTTGTCGCGGACGGAGCGGGGAACCCAGTCGCCTTGCCTCAGACCGTCGATGATGGCGCCCCTGATGCGCCAGGACGCATAGGTTTCGAACTGAAGCCCCCGCTCGTAATCGAACTTTTCGATCGCATCGATCAGTCCCATGACGCCGCTTGAGGCCAAATCTTCCTTGGTGACATTTTTGGGCAGTCCGACAGCCATGCGGCTGGATACGTAATCAACCAACGGCAAATAATGCTCGATCAGCTGCTTTCTCGCATCGGAGTCCCCGTTCTCCTTCCACCGCCGCCACAACTCGCGCAGGGACAATCGGGTATGTTGATGATCGATCATCGATTTTCACCGTCCTTATTCGTCCGTCATTCGGCGTACCGCCTGGACGACTTCCTCGGGTTTGGGATTGTCGATGGATACGAGCCTTTGCGGCTTCAGCGGCTTGAATTCGCTGGCGCCGCCCGAATCCGCGCCGGCCGGCTTGCCGCTTTCCGCCCACTGCTCTTTGAGCATATCGGCCAAAACGCCGTCGTCCTCGGGCGTAGACAGATCCACGACCGCCCCTCTTTCGTCGGACGGCCCGGCGTCCGCCGGCGCCATCCGGCCCGCGGGCCGAAGCAGTTGGGAAAGCGCCACGTGGACGACCGACCCGATCAATCCGAATGCGAGAAACGCGTACAGGGTGCGCAGCGCCGTCGTCGCAAGCGGATTGTTCGACAAAGAGATGAAAAAGGTTAGCGCGGCGCCGAACCCGGCAAAACCGACTACCCACCGCCATGTACGTCGCATTTCAAATCTCCTTTACCCCATGCTGCACGCTTCGGATGCTTACAATGCCGCTTCGGCAGTCCAATTCGATCGTTCTTCCGTAATTTCCCCCCGTATCTTCCGCAATGACCGGAATGGAGCGCAGAGCCAGCGCATGCTTGGTGGACTCCACGTTGCGGGGGCCGATGCGCATGCTGTCGCTTCCTCCCGCGAACGCGAACATCTGGGCGCCCCCGGCGAGCTTGGCCACCAGCCTGCGCGGGTCGGCCCCGATCCGCGCAAGCCGGTCGATCAGCTCCGGAACGGCCGTATCCGCGTATTTCGCCAGATTCAGCTTTCCTTCGCGGGCGATCTCGGACGAAGGAAGCATGATATGCGCCATGCCCGCGATCTGGCGTTCCGCGTCGTGCAGCGTCAAGCCGACGCAGGAGCCGAGTCCGGTCGTTCTGAGCAGCGTCCCGCCGATGCCGACGTTCATGTCCGCCATGCCGATTTTGATCAGGTTCGCTTCCGTCATCAGATCGGCACTCCCAGCGCCCGGAACAGCTTCTCGAACGAATCGGGGTCGGGAATCAGGAAGAAGTGGCCCTCGGATTCTTGCGAGCCGTGAAGAAACGTCGTATCGATGAGAAGCGCGTCATCGCCCATCGTTCCGAATTGCAGCAGCCCGTAACTTAAAATCGCCCCCGCCATGTCAACGGCGATCGAAGGCACGGTCGGCGACATGTACAGTCCCGTCAAGTCGGCGAGCGCGGACAGGTAGGAGCCGGCCAGAATGTTCCCGATCTCGCACAGCGCCGACAGCTCGAGCTCGCTGTAATCGCCGTCGGCCGCAGCGTCGATGCCCAGCAGGCCTTGCAGCAGATGCCTGGCCTGCTCCCGGCTGATCAAAAAGAACATATTGCCCGGCGCATCCCCCTCCATCCGGAGAAAAATGGCCACGATCACCGCCTCGGACCCGCCGACCTGTTCGGCAATGCGCTCGAACGGAAGCAGGTTCACTTTGGGAACGGCCATGTCGACGGGCTTGTCGAGCAGGCGAGAGAGAGCCGTCGCGGCATTGCCGGCCCCGATGTTGCCTACCTCCCGCAACACGTCCATTTTGAAATCGGCGTCCTGACTGAACATGTTCACCGGCTTACTCCCCGAATTCTTCCAGTTGGATGATTTCCGAGCGGTTGAGCACTTCGGACAGATTAAGCAGGATCAGCAGACGGTTGTCGCCGATTTTGGCCACGCCGCTCAAATATTTCGCCTTGACGCCGCCGACGACTTCCGGAGGCACTTCGATCGAGTCGCTCATGATGTCGATCACGTCGTTGGCCGAGTCGACGATAAATCCGACTTCCAGGTCCCCTACGGCGACGATAATGATCCGCGAGTTGTCCGTCGGTTCCGTCTCCGGCAGACCGAACCGGCCTCTTAAATCGATGACCGGAACGACGACCCCGCGAAGGTTGATGACCCCTTTGACGAACGGAGGCGTCTTCGGCACGCGCGTAATCGGAGCCATGCGCTCGATCGTGCGGACCTTGTCCACCTCGATGCCGTATTCTTCATGCGCCAAAGTGAAGACGATGACTTTCAGTTCCTCTGCCACAGGTGCTTCCTCCTCGTAAAAACCGGAATTTTATTTGATAAGCGAATTCGGATCGATGATGAGCGCAACCTGGCCGTCGCCCAAAATCGTGGCTCCCGAGACGAATTGGAGATTGGTCAAATATTTGCCCATCGTTTTCAGGACGATTTCGTTTTGCGCGATAAAATCGTCCACCAGCACGGCGGCCAATTTTTCGCCTTTGCGGATGACCAGCATCTCCGTTTCTTCTTCCTGGTCGTCCCTGTAGTCGGGAGATTCCAGCAGCTCGGCGAGAGAAAGCACCGGAATGATCGAACTGCGGTACTCGATGACGCGGCTGCCGTGCACTTCCCGGATTTGGTCCCGCCGGACCGTGGCCGTTTCCACGATGGAAGACAGCGGGAATGCGTATTTTTCCGAGCCCAGCTTGATCAGCATCGCCGAAATGATGGAGAGCGTCAGCGGAAGCTGGATGGAAAATTTCGAGCCTTTGCCGAAGGCGGAGGTAACGGTCACCTGGCCTCCCAGCGATTCGATCTTCGATTTGACGACATCCAGCCCGACGCCGCGGCCGGAAATGTCGGAAATTTTGTCCGCGGTGCTAAAGCCGGGTGCGAACAGCAGCATGTTTACCTCGTCGTCGGTAAGCTTCTTCGCCTCTTCCGGCGTCACGACCCCCCGTTTCAGCGCGGTGTCCAGCACCTTCTGCCGGTTGATGCCCCTGCCGTCGTCCTCGATCTCGATGAACACGTGGTTGCCGCTGTGATAAGCGCGCAGATGAACGGTGCCGGTCTCCGGCTTGCCCGCCGCGGTCCGGTCCGCGACCGGTTCGATCCCGTGGTCGATCGAGTTGCGGATCAAGTGAACGAGCGGGTCGCCGATCTCGTCGATGACCGTCCGGTCCAGCTCCGTTTCCGCGCCCGTGATCACGAGGTCGACTTTCTTGTCCAGCGACTTGGCGAGATCCCGCACCATCCGGGGGAATCGGTTAAAGACGCTCTCGACCGGAACCATGCGAAGCTTGAGCACGATGTTCTGCAAATCGCTGCTTACGCGGGCCATATGCTCGACCGTTTCCGTCAGGTCGTTGCGGCGGACTTCGGACGCCAATTGCTCCAGGCGGGCGCGGTCGATCAGCAGCTCGCTGAACAGGTTCATCAGCTTGTCCAAACGGTCGATGTCGACGCGGATCGTCCGCCCCGCCGCGGCTCCGCCCGCCGGCTTGGCCTGCGCGGCCGGGGCTTTTTTGCCCGTGTCCGCAGCCGGGGCGGAAGCGTTCGGAGCGGAAGCGGCCGGAGCCGAGGCGGCGGGAGCGGCGGCCGACGTCTCGCGCATGGCTTTGACGGCTTGAAGCGCCGCCTGGCTTTCCTGCTCCTTGGACTGGTCGAGCTCGGCCAGCGACGAGCGGTCCACCTGCATGATCGTGACGTCCTCGATCTCGGAAACGTTCAGGATGGCGGCCTTCAGCTGCTCTTCGTCGATTTGCGAAACATAGTAGACCGAGAAGCTGCGGTCGAATTTGTCCTGTTCGATGTCCTGGACGGAAGGATGGGACTTGATGATGTCCCCGTTCCGCTCCAGCAGCTCGAAGACCATGTACGCCCGAACCGCTTTGAGGACGCAATCCTCGCGGATGAACACCTCGATATGGAAAACTTTCAGCCCGCTCTCGATCGATTGCTGCAAAACCGAAAGCTGATACTGATCGAGCAGAAGCTGCGTCGCGACAAGCGGGCCGTCGGCAACGCCGCCGGGCGCGGAAGCCGCCGAAGCCGGCTTGCCCGCATCCCCTCTGACGATCGCCTTCAGCTGTTCGACCAGCTCGGAGACGTCCGCCTTGCCGTCGCCCCCGCCCACGACATCCTGAACCATCCCTTCCAGCGCATCCAGACATTTGAACAGGGCGTCGAAGATCGTTTCGTTCATCTTCAATTGGTTGTTGCGGACCAGATCGAGGACGTTCTCCATTTCGTGGGTCAGCGACGCCAGATCCTCGAAGCCCATCGTCGCGGACATCCCCTTCAGCGTGTGGGCGGAACGGAAAATGACCTGCACGATGCTGATGTCTTCGGGCTCCTGTTCCAGCCGGAGCATATTTTCGTTCAGGGCCTGCAAGTGATCGTTCGCTTCATCGAGAAAAATGGATAAATACTGATTCATTTCCACTGTCCGGGCACCTCCTGGTCGGCTGAACCAGCCGCTCAAGTTTCATCAATTACGTTCGCGCACCTCTTGCACGAGAACCGGGGCGATTTGCTGCAGGCGAAGCACATGCGTCGCCGCGCCGAGCTCCACCGCCGACCGGGGCATTCCGTATACGACGCAGGTCTGCTCCGCTTCCGCGATCGTCATTACCGCTCCGTCGTCCCGGAGCGCCTTCATTCCCTTCGCCCCGTCGCTGCCCATCCCCGTCATCAGGACGGCATGCCGCCTAAGTTCCTTCATTCCGAGCACCGACTCGAACAGCCAGTCGACCGACGGCTTGTGGCCGCTGTAAGGCGGCTCGTCGGACAGCGCGATCCGGTACCGGCCGGCGCTTTCTCTCTTTAGCGCCATGTGCCTGCCTCCCGGCGCGATGTAGGCCGTGCCGGCAACGACCGGTTCGCCGTCCTGCGCTTCGCGGACCGAAAGGGCCGAGTACGAGTCGAGCCGCTGCGCGAGCGAGCGGGTGAACTTCGGCGGCATATGCTGCACGATCAGAATCGGCGCAGGGAACGATTCCGGCAGCGCCGACAGCACCTCGTGCAGCGCTCTCGGGCCGCCGGTGGACGTTCCGATGACGACGATATCCGTAAAATCGGTCCGTCCGGGCCGCGCCGGCCGCGCTTCCCGGCCGGCGCCTTCCTGCGCGGCCTGCGGTTTGGCCGCGGCAGCGGGCTTGGCCGTCGCCGGGGCGGAGCTGTCCGGCGCGGCGGACTGTGCCGCAGGCGCTGCCGGCTTGGCCGCCGCTTTCTCCGGCGACGGCCGCGTCATCGCCGCCGGCTGCTCCTCCGCCCCGGCCGTACGCCCGCTCTTCAGGCGCGCCGCCATGCCCTTGGCTTCGCCGCGCGCCCCGGGGGCGCCGCCGTCCTTGTCCGGCAGCCCGAGCGCCCCGCGTGCGTCCGGGAGCCCGTCGGCGGGAGCCGGCGGCCGCGCGCGTCTTGCCGGCGGCAACTTGGCGAGCGGACCGGGCGGCGGCAGGCCGCGGAATCTCGCCGGCGCTTGCGCTCCGGCTTCTGCCGGCTGGGCGTCCGCCGAAGGCGGGGCTGGCTTCGTCAGCTCCGGCGAAGGCGCCGCCGGCTGTTGCGGTTCCGGCTGAAGAGGCTTCGGCGCAGGCGACGGCAATGGCGATGGCGCAGAAGCGGATGCCGATGCGGCCGGCGCCCGCGGCGCCTTGCCGGCCTCGCCCGCCGGACTCGGCGTTCGGCCGAAGGCCGGTCCCCGCTCCTCCTCCTCGCCGTCGCCGATGGCGTAAAGAAGATGGAAGTTGCCGCTTTTGACCATCTCGACGGCGATGTGAAGCTTCTCCAGAAGCTGCTCGCCGACTTTGCGGATATCGAGCTTGACCGCGCCGTCCGGCTTGCGGATGAAATCGAGCGCGCCGTACTGCAGCGCCTTGATCGTGTCGCGGGTTCCGTTGTCCGTCACCGCCGAGATCATGATCACGGGCGTCGGCCTAAGGGCCATGATTTTCCGCAATGCCTGCAGCCCGTTCATGTGCGGCATTTCCAGATCCATCGTAATGACATCGGGCTCAAGCTGCAGCGTCCGCTCAACCGCTTCCACGCCGTCGGACGCCGTGCCGATGACCTCGAACGCCGGATCCGCGGCGATAAAGTCGCTGAAAACTTTGCGCATAAAAGGGGAGTCGTCCACAACCAGCACTCTGAAGTTCGACATGAGGCCCCCCCCTTACAAGTCTCTAAGATGCAAGCTGGTTGTCAGCCCCATAAACGGCGAATCTTTTGCAAAAAACGGGTCGCCGTGCTTGCTTTCCGTTCCTGCGATTCTCCGGACAAATAGCGGGTGGCGATGCTGTCGATGCCCCGGTAAGCCGGGCTGTCCGGAAAAGCGAGGGAAAGCGCCGTTTGGCGTTTGACGGCTTTGGGCACGCACGCGTCGTCGGGCACGCAGCCAAGCAGCGGAACGTCGATGCCGAGAAAACGGCTCGCGACTTGCCGGATGTTCTCCGCGGTCTGTCGTCCCTCGCGCTCGTTGGCCACCCGATTGACGATGAGCCGGAACTGCACGTCGTATCCCATCGACCTCACCATCTTCATCAAGGCGTAGGCGTCGGTAATCGAGGTCGGCTCCGGCGTCGTGACGACGATGGTTTCGTCCGCGGCCGTAATAAAACGAACGATTTCCTTCGACAGCCCGGCTCCCGTATCGAACAGAAGAAAATCGACATGGCCGTGAAGCTTTCCGATCTCGTTCACGAAGTATTCCAGCTCCTGCTCCGACAGCCGGATCAAATCCTGAAACCCGGAGCCTCCGGCAATAAACTGCAAGCCGCCCGGACCGGTCTGAATAATCTCCCAGATCGTTTTTTCGCGCTTCAAGAGATGGATCAGACTGTAGGCGGCCGGCGTCCCCAGCAAAACATCGATGTTCGCCATGCCGATGTCCGCATCGAACAGCAGCACCCGGTACCCTTTGCTTTGGAGCGCCATCGCGAAGTTCAGGCTGAAATTCGACTTCCCGACCCCTCCTTTGCCGCTGGTGACCGTAAGAATCCGCGTCGCATGCGTCGGCGGCATGTCCCTGGAGTAAACCATATGCCTGAGCGCCTGCGCCTGGTCAGCCATGAGCGGGTTCCCCCAGCAAGCGGGCAATCATGTCTTCGGGATCGAAAGCGCGAATATCGTCCGGTACGGTCTGCCCGCATGTGACGTACGAAATTTCAAAATCGAACCCTCGCACCAGATTGAGCACGGAACCGAAGGAATCCGTCTCGTCCATTTTCGTCAGCAACAGCCGGCGGACGCCGTATTTGGCGAATTGGGCAGCTACCTCCTTCATGTCGGAATACTTGTGCGTCAGGCTCAGCACCAGCACGTTTTCGGCTTGCTGCCCGGGAGCGAGCAGGCTGTTCACTTCGGATACGAACAGCTCGTTGCGGTAATTGCGGCCGGCCGTATCCATCAGCAGCAGGTCCCGGTCTTCCAGCTTCTTGTAAGCGCGGCTGAGCTCCGAAGGCGAGAACACCACTTCCAGCGGAACGTTCAAAATGTCGGCGTACGTCCTGAGCTGGTCGACCGCCGCGATGCGGTACGTATCCGCCGTAATGAAGCCGACCTGCCGCCGGTGGACGAACGCTTGATCCGCCGCCAGCTTCGCGATCGTCGTCGTCTTGCCGACGCCGGTCGGCCCGACGAAATTGACGATCCGGGTTGCGGGCGAAATGCCGCGTCCTACGGACGGCAGCATCCATTCCCGCAGCAATTCCCTCGCCAAGCCGTACGCTGCCGCGCCGTCCGGCGAGGCGGCTCCTTCCAGCCGCCGGTTCACCGTTTGGGCGAACTGCTCGACGTATTCGGGCTCGACGCCCTGCCTCGCCAGCCGCTGGGACAGCAGCAGCACCTCGTCGTTCAAGCTGCGGGCGTTGTATTGGCGGTTGATCCGGATCATCATTTCCTTCATCGACCGCAGCTCCCGCAGCAGGGCCGTGGTCTCATCCTCCTCTTCGTCGGACAAAGCGGCGGCTCTTCCATTGCGCAGAGGCGAAACGGACTCGGCCTTCGCCGCAGCCGCCGCAGGCTCGAGAGCGGCTTCTCCCCCCTGCCGGGACAACGCCGATTGCACCGCATCGGCGAAGGAAATCGCCGTCGCTTCGCGCTTCCGCCCTTCCGGTCCCGCCGCAGGAACGCTTTCGTCCCTTGCGGGCTGGACGGCCGTGCCCCGGATATAGCGCTCTCGAACCGCCTTCGGCGGCAGCACCGGCTTGGCCGGCTCGTCCGCCGCTGCCGCTTCGGCGAGAACGGCGGAGGCGGACGGAGCAGCGGACGGCTGCGGCGCCGCCGCTGCGGTCCGGGCCGCCGAAGGCGCTGCCGCCGCGGGTTGAAGCGAAGCGGCTTTTCTTACGGTCTCGTCGACCGCGGCGATCACCTCGACGCGTTTCTTGCGAAACATGCCAAGAAATCCGCCGACGCGGATTTCCTTCGTGTTGAGGATGACAGCATCGTTGCCGAGTTCGCTTCGGATTTTTTGCACCGCTTCAGGCAGATCGCCCGCCAGGTAACGTTTTACTTTCATGCGCTCACCACCCCGATGCTTTGCACTTCAATGTTCGGCTCCAGCTCGCTGTACGAGAGAACGGGAACGTCCTGAAGGGTGCGCTCGATCATCTGGCGCAGATACATCCGAACGTTCGGCGAAGTCAGGACGATCGGCTGCTGGCCGGTCTGGACGGCCTTGTTCACCTGCTCGGCCAATCGGTGATAGATCGCCTGGGACGAAGCGGGATCCATCGCCAAATAGCTGCCCTGATCGGATTGTTGGACCGATTCGGTGATTTTCTTCTCGACGGCCGGACTGATCGTAATGACTTTAAGCGGCTCGTTCGGGCTCGCATACTGCTGGGTAATTTGCCGGGAAAGCGCCTGGCGCACGTACTCGGTCAGCACGTCCGGGTCCTTGGTGAACTTGCCGTAATCGGCGAGCGTCTCGAAAATGGTGACCAAATCGCGAATCGAAATTTTTTCTTTCAACAGCTTGGCCAGCACCTTTTGCACGTCGCCGATCGACAGCGTCGACGGGATAAGCTCCTCGATAAGCGTGGCGTGGTTTTCCTTGACGCTGTCGATGAGCGTCTTCGTTTCCTGGCGCCCAAGCAGCTCGTGCGCGTGTTTTTTGATGACTTCGGTCAAATGGGTCGCGACGACGGACGGCGGATCGACGACCGTATAACCGGACATCTCCGCGCGCTCTTTCATCGATTCGTCGATCCAAAGCGCCGGCAGCCCGAAAGCGGGTTCCTTCGTCTCGATTCCCGTAATCGTTTCGTCCTCGAACCCCGGACTCATCGCCAAATAATGGTTGAGCAGCAATTCGCCGCGAGCGACCAAATTGCCTTTGATTTTGATGACGTATTCGTTCGGCTTAAGCTGAATATTGTCGCGAATCCGAATCACCGGGACGATCAGCCCCATGTCCAAGGCGCACTGCCGCCTGATCATGATGATCCGGTCGAGCAGATCTCCTCCCTGCTGCGTATCCGCCAGCGGAATGAGGCCGTATCCGAATTCGAACTCGATCGGATCCACCTGAAGCAGGCTGACGACGCTTTCGGGACTGCGGACTTCCTCGATTTCCTTTTCCTCCACGAGCTGCTCTTCCGCCTTTTGCTTCTGGTTCATATTGCGCTGCAGCCTGTAGGCCGCAAAGGCCAAGAGAGCGGCGAGCGGAACCGTCGCGATCGGCCCGATCGGCGTGGCGATGCCGAGCAAAGCGACCGTGCCCGCGACAATGTAGAGCAGACGGGGGTAGCGAAGCAATTGCACCGACAGGTCGGAGGCCATATTGCCGTCCGATGCCGCGCGCGTGACGATAATGCCGGTCGCGGTGCTGATGAGCAGCGCCGGCACCTGGCTGACCAGCCCGTCGCCGATGCTGAGAATCGAATAGGTATCGAGGGCTTCTTCGAAGCTCATCCCGTGGATGGCCATGCCGATAATGAACCCGCCGATCAGGTTGATCGCCACGATGATGATGCTGGCAATCGCGTCGCCTTTGACGAACTTGCTCGCGCCGTCCATGGAACCGTAGAAATCCGCTTCCTTCTCGATCTTTTCGCGCCGCTCTTTGGCTTGCTGCTCATTGATCAGGCCGGCGTTCAGATCGGCGTCGATGCTCATCTGCTTGCCGGGCATCGCGTCGAGCGTAAACCTCGCGCCGACTTCGGATACCCGTTCGGCGCCTTTCGTAATGACGATAAACTGGACGACGATCAGAATGAGGAAGACGACGAAGCCGATGGCCAGCTCCCCGCCCGCCACAAAGCTGCCGAACGTCTCGACGACCTTGCCCGCTTCGCCTTCGGACAAGATCAGGCGCGTCGTGGAAATGTTCAGCGCCAGGCGATATACGGTGGTCACCAGCAGCAGGGTCGGAAAAATGGAGAACTGCAGCGGGTCGGTCGTATTCATGGACAGCAGCAAAATCATGAGCGCCAACGAAATGTTGATAATGAGCAGCACGTCTAGCAGCTGATGAGGAATAGGGACGACCATCATCAGGACGATGCCTATAATGCCGACAAGAATGGTAATGTCCCGGGTTTTCATGATGCTCCCTCCCTCCTACGAAATGCTTCAATCCTGGCGACAAGCTTCGCCGGCGGCGTCACGCGTTGCGGCGGCCCTTGAGACGGTATACGTAAGCGAGCACCTCCGCGACGGCCTGGAACAAATCGCTCGGAATCGTGTCCCCGATTTCCGTCCGTTCGTACAGCGCGCGGGCGAGCGGTTTATTTTCCATGGTGACGATGTCGTGCGCCTTGGCGACTTCCCGAATCCGCAGCGCCAGATAGTCCTGCCCTTTGGCGATCACTTTGGGCGCATCCATCTTCTTCCCGTCGTACTGCAGAGCGACGGCATAGTGGGTCGGGTTGGTGATGATCACGTCCGCCTTCGGCACATCCTGCATCATGCGCGTGATCGCCATCCGGCGCTGACGTTCGCGAATTCGCGCTTTGACCCTCGGATCGCCCTCCAAGTTTTTGTACTCGTCTTTGATGTCCTGCTTGCTCATGCGGATGCTTTTTTCGAACTGGTATTTCTGGAAGTAATAGTCTCCGATCGCCAAAAGAAACAGCAGCGCCGCGACGATGATCCCCAGGCGGACGGTCAGATCCGCGGCGAAGGAAAAAATATCCTGCACCGGAACGTGCGACAAGGCCAGAACGCTGTCGCGTTCCGCCCAAATCACCATATAAACGACGATGGCGACCACGATGAGCTTCAGCGTGCTTTTCACCAGCTCGAACAGGGAGCGGGCGCTGAACATCCGCTTGAAGCCCTCAACCGGATTGAGGCCGCTGAGCTTGAATTTCAGCGGCTCCGTCGTGAACAGCCAGCCGAACTGCACGTAGCTGGCCGCAAACACGACCGCAATCGCCCCGATAAAAACGGGGGCCAAAACCAACAGCATCTGATACGCATACCGGGTAAACAATTGGCCGACGTTCAATTCGTTGACATCCATCGTCAGCCGGTGAACGAGCACATCGCCGAACATGCCGACGATGTGCCTCCAGAAAAAAGAGCCCAGCACCATAAAGAGGGCGACCGTCACCAGCAATTCGAGCGAAGAGACGACTTCCTGGCTGTGGGCGACCTGGCCCTTTTTCCTCGCTTCTTCCCGCTTCTTGGGCGTTGCCTTTTCCGTTTTCTCCCCGGCGAACAGCTGCAAATCCATCGACAGATGAAACCTGGACATCGGAAAGGCCCCCTCCTTCGAAGCGTCTGTTACGACTCGCCGGCTTGCAAAATGACGAACAGCTTTTCGAGCGCGTCGTACATATGATCGAACAGCGTTTGAAACACGACGCCGATTCCCGGCATCACCAGAATGAGAACCGCAAGGCCGATCATGATTTTGACCGGAATGCCGATCACAAACACGTGAAACTGCGGCGCCGCTCGGGTCAGCAGGGCGAGGCCGACATCGGTCAGAAACATCGCGACGACCAGCGGAGCCGACACCTGCAGGGCAAGCATGAACGTATCGGCGAACGTACGGCTCAGAAACGCCGTCAGACTGCCGCCGTACACCGTCTGAAAAAAATGGTTGTCGAGCGGCAGCCAACGGTAGCTGTCCATGATCGCGGAAATCAAGTAATGGTGCCCGTTGATGTTGAGAAACACCAAAATCATCAGCATGAATTTCAGGTTGCCGAGCAGCGGGGCCGACATGCCCGTCAAAGGATCGACGATGTTGGCCACGCCCAGCCCCATTTGCATATCCATAAACGAACCGGCGGTCTGCACGACCGTGAAGAACAGATAAGCGACAAACCCGATGAGCAGTCCCGCCAGAACTTCCTTCATGACCGCAAGTATGTAGTTGGCATCGGCCGTAACCCGGTCGTCGAAGCCGACGTTCAGAAAAACGATGACCGCGATAAAAAAAGCCAGCCCGATTTTAAACGTCCCCGGAACCGTTCGGGTCGAGAACACCGGAGCGACAACGATAAACGAACTGATGCGGCACAGCACGAGCAGAAATGCCGGAAACAACTGCATAATCTGTTCCATGCGGCGTCATCCGATATAACTCGCGAGGTTGCCGAGCAGCTGCTTCGTAAAATCGACCAGCGTATTTAAAATCCACGGCCCGAACACCAGCACGGCAACGAATACGGCGATAATCTTGGGAATAAAAGCGAGCGTCTGCTCATGAATCTGCGTCGTCGCCTGAAAGATGCTGACGATCAGACCGACGATCAGACCCAATCCGAGCATAGGCGCGCTAACCTTCAAAATGACGTACAGCGCTTGCCCTGCCAAGCCGATGACGAAATTGGAACTCATTGCTCTTCCTCCAATGCCTGCTGCCAAGCGGCGTTACGTCTGAAAGCTGGTTAACAGCGACTGAATGACCAAATACCATCCATCGACGAGAACGAAAAGCAAGATCTTGAACGGCAGCGATATCATAACCGGCGGCAGCATCATCATCCCCATGGCCATCAACGTGCTGGAGACGACCATATCGATGATCAGGAACGGAATGAAAATCATGAATCCCATCTGGAACGCCGTTTTGAGCTCGCTCATCGCGTAAGCCGGGACGAGTACCGTCAGCGGGATGTCCTGATACGTTTTCGGTTTCTCCGTTTTCGTATAGTTCATGAACAGCAGCAGGTCTTTCTCCCGCGTGTGCTTGTACATGAACTCCTTCATCGGGACCGCCGCTTTCTGGAGCGCCTCCGTTTGCGAAATGTTCCCGGCCAAATAAGGCTGCAGCGCCTGCTCGTTCACTTTCGAAAGCGTCGGCGACATGATAAACAAGGTCAGAAACAGCGCAAGGCCGATCAGCACCTGGTTCGGCGGCATTTGCTGGGTGCCGAGAGACGTCCGGACGAACCCGAGCACAATGATGATCCGCGTAAAGCTGGTCATCAGCACCAGGATGGCGGGCGCGAGGCTGAGCACCGTAATCAGCAGCAGCAGAGACAGCGCAGAAACGCTTGCGTTCTCGCCTCCGCCTCCGATCGAAATGTCGACGATCGGCTCCGAAGCGTGAGCGGGAACGCCGGCGAATAACCAAACCGCTTGAAGCCAAAGAAAGCTGAATATCCGTTTTTTGGTCATGTTTGATCCGTCCGATTTCCGGAGCCGCTGTCCTCTAGCAGCTGCTCCACCTTCTGACGCCGCTGCGAAAGCTCCCGCAGTCGGTGTTCCAACGTTTCTTCGAAGCTGGGCGCGGGCAAGTCCGCATCGCCGGACGCATCGGAAGCGCCGGCCCGACGGCGTTTCCCCCATTGCCGAAGCCAAGCGGGGAGCGCGGCTTCCGGGGCCGCGTTGTCGGCCTCGTGCCTGGCCAAGAGGTCCGCGACCAGCTCCGGATCCGTTATGGCTTCCAGCAGCGTTACGTTCTCCCCTACGCCAAGCACATAAATCCGGCCGTTCCATTCGACGATCTGAAGCGATTTGTTCGGACCGACGGACAAGCCGCCCAGAGAGCGGAGCGACCGGTTCATCCACCAGCCCCGATTGCGCTTGCCGATAAACCGAAGCACGACGATGATCAGGCCGATGATCAGCGCCAGCACCAAAATAATGCGCAGCAGGTCCCAGGCCGAGGTTCCCGGAATCTCGCCGGCCATCCATGCGTTAGACATGCGGTACGGCTCCCGGATCAGCCTAACGTTTTCTTGATGGCTTCGATGACGCGGTCGGCCTGGAACGGCTTGACGATAAAGTCTTTCGCGCCGGCCTGGATGGCGTCGATAACCATCGCCTGCTGTCCCATGGCGGAGCACATGATGACTTTCGCGTTCGGGTCGAGCTTGCGGATTTCCTTAAGCGCGGCGATTCCGTCCATTTCCGGCATCGTGATGTCCATCGTGATCAAATCGGGCTGCAGTTCCTTGAACTTTTCGATCGCTTGCGCGCCGTCCTGAGCTTCCCCGACGACTTCATATCCGTTTTTCGTCAAAATGTCGCGAATCATCATTCGCATGAATGCAGCGTCATCCACAATCAAAATCCGGTTTGCCATTTATGGTTCCTCCCGTATAGACTCATTGTATTTTATGGACCCGATCCCACTGGCTGACGATGTCCGTTACGCGGACGCCGAAGTTTTCGTCGATGACGACGACTTCGCCTTTGGCGATCAGTTTGTTGTTGACCAAGATATCCACCGGCTCGCCCGCCAGCTTGTCCAGCTCGATGATGGAGCCTTGGGACAACTCCAGAATTTCCTTGATTTCTTTTTTGGTCCTGCCGAGTTCGACCGTCACCTTAAGCGGGATGTCCAGCAGCAGGTTCAGATTCGATTCGTCGCCGTGAACGCCCGGATTTTGGAAATGGGCAAACTGCACGGGCTGAACGTTTACGTTGCGGTTCATCGAAGAACCTCCCGCAGGCGGCGGGTAATACGAAGGAGCCGGCTCCTCGTAAACCGGTCTCTGAGCCGCCGGCGAAGGCGCCGGAGACGGAGCGGGCGGCGGCGTCTGTGGCGCTTGCGCAGCGGGCTGCGTTGCAGGCTGCGAGGCGGGTGCCGAGGTCTGCGGCTTCGGAGCCTCCGGCTCCGCCGGGCCCGACGAAGATCCCATGAGCGATTTCACCAGTTCCTTCGAGAAGGACACGGTAAGCAGCTGCATGATCGTCGAGTCGATCAAATCGCCGATTTTGAGCCGGAACGACACCTTGACGAACACTTCGTCGGGCGGCATGTTGCCCAGCCCGGCACCGCTTTTCACATCCATGATGTCGACCGTCGGCGGCGAAATGTTGACGAACCGGTTGAAAATCGTCGACATGGACGTCGCCGACGAGCCCATCATCTGATTCATCGCTTCCTGAACCGCACTGATATGAATCTCGTTCAGCTCTTCCGACGTTACTTTCCCCTCCCCGCCCAGCATCAGGTCCGCGATCACCTGCGCGTCATGGGCGCGGATCACCAAGGAGTTGATGCCTTCGAATCCGTCCACGTAATGCACGTGAACGGCCACGTGAGGCTTGGGGAATTCGTCTACAAATTGGGAGCGGAGGATCATCGACACCTTGGGAGTCGTAATATCCACCTTTTTGCCAAGCAGCGTGGACAGCGCGGTCGCGGCGCTGCCAAACGTGATATTGCCGATCTCGCCGAGCGCATCCTGCTCCAGCGGCGACAAATAGTCGTTTACATTCAGCTCCTGTTCGGCGGCGAGCGCCGCGGCGCTTTCTTCTTCGCCCGAAGATTGGCGCAGCAGCGCGTCTATCTCTTCCTGCGACAAGTAATCCTTACTCGTCATCGATCTCTTCCACTCCTTCGCTGACGATTTCGTCGATTTGGACCGCCATTCTGTCGCGAACGGTTCCCGGACTTCCAATGAACTTCAGCTTGCCGCCAACCTTGATTTCCAGGCCGGAATCGGTCTTTTTCTGCAGCGTAATCACGTCGCCCACCGCCAGATTCAGAAACTCCTGAACGGATATTTGCGAAGTGCCCAGCTCGGCGACGATGGGAAGCTTGGCCTTGTGCACCCGCTGCTCGAGCAGATGAACTTCATCCGGCGACCTGGTCTTTTTCTGCGAGACAAACCAGTGATGGACCGACAGCTTCGACATAATCGGCTCAATGACGACATGAGGGATACACAGGTTGATCATCCCGGTCGTATCGCCGATTTTGGTGCTGAGCGAGATGAGCGCAATCGTCTCGTTGGGCGAAACGATCTGCATGAACTGCGGATTCGTTTCCAGCGCCTCAAGCCGCGGCTCGATGTTCAACACGGTTTTCCAGGCTTCCTGCAGCGTTTCCAGCGCCCGGCTGAAGATTTTCTCCATAATAATGTTCTCGATTTCCGTCAAGGTGCCGATTTTGCTCGGAGCCGAACCCGTCCCGCCCAGGAGACGATCCAGCATCGCGAACGCGACATTGGGGTGAACCTCGAGGACCATGCGCCCTTCCAGCGGTTCCGCTTCGAAGATGTTCAGAATCGTCATTTTCGGAATGGACCGGATGAATTCGTCGTAAGGAAGCTGCTCCACCTGAACGACATTGATCTGAACGAACGTCCTCAACTGAGCCGAAAAATAAGTCGTCAGATAACGCGCGAAGTTCTCGTGAATGCGCGTCAGGCTGCGAATGTGGTCTTTGGAGAAGCGAACGGCTCTCTTGAAGTCATAGACCCGAACCCGCTTTTGGGACTCCTCTTTTTTCAGTTCTTCGGCATCCATTTCACCGGAGGACAGCGCCGCAAGCAGCGCGTCGATCTCGTTTTGCGAAAGGACGTCTACCAATCTTCTCACCCCTTTCCGGAGAGTTCAGCGCCGGGCGATCGTCAGATTTGCGTCATGATGAAATTCGTAATCTCCACTTTGGTCAGCTTGCCCTTGGTCAGAACGGGATTGATATCGTTAAGAAGCTTGGCGGTCAGACGGTCCTTGCCTTCCGTACCGCTCAGTTCCTCCGGCTTCAATTGCCATAAAGCCCGGTTGACGATCGCCTTGATCTTCGTCTCTTTCACTTTGTCGAATTCTTCTTTCGAAGATTCCGAATCCAGCTGGAAAGAGAAGCTGAAGGACACCACATAGCTGGTATCCGCAATGTTCGTTTTAATATCGTTCAATTCGGATGTGACCTTGACGATCTCATCGGCGGACATCGGCTCGGCTTGTACGTTCGCTACGCTCTCTTGCGCCTGCGCCTTGGGATCGCTGGAATCCGTTCCTCCGAACAAGGTGTTCCAAGAATACAGCACGACAATGGCGATGAGCGTAATCGCAAGCAATAGCGAAACGAGCCAGGGCAACATTTTTCTCATGACGTAGCTCCCTCCGTTTGCGTGCCTGCCGCATGCCCGGCGACCGCGGCAAACACGCCGATACTGCGCAAATATTGCCGGATGGACCGGATCACATCCGAAGAATTTTCCATCACGATGTATTTCTTTCCTGTCGTAAGCGTAATGAGCGTATCCGGCGTCTGTTCGATCGACTCGATCAGCAAGGCGTTCACGTAAAATTGCGTGCCGTTTAAACGTGTCACTGCGATCATAGGGATCCTCCCGAATCGCCGGGGGAGGAGAACGTCCTCCCCGGCGACGCCTTATTACCGTTTCAGGTTCACGACTTCCTCCAGAATCGAGTCGGAAGTGGTGATGATACGAGAGTTCGCCTGGAAGCCCCGCTGCGCAACGATCATTTCCGTAAATTCGTTGGTCAAGTCGACGTTGGACATCTCAAGCTGGCCGGCGATGATATCTCCTCTTCCTGCATCCCCGGCAAAAGTGGTTATCGTAGCGATATCTTCCGGATCCGCATATGTCGTTAGCTTGTACAGACTGCCGCCGGCTTTCTCCAATCCGCTCGGATTTCTCACCTTGGCGACCCCGATCTGATCGATCGGGGCGGTTACGCCGTCCACATCCGTCCCCATTACGGTACCGTCCTTTTCGATAGAGAACGATACGTAAGTGGCCGGATCAATAAAAATGGGCCCGCCGGCTCCGGCGTTCATGACGAACAAGCCGTCCGAATTTACCAGATAGCCTTCAGCATCGACCGTGAAGTTGCCGGCACGCGTCAGATATGCCGTGGCGTCGGTGCCGTCCGCGCTGACGACAAAAAATCCGTCGCCGTCAATCCGAAGATCGGTGGGAACGTTCGTCGTCTGGGCGCTGCCTGGCGTATGAACGGTATCGATGGCGGCAACCGTGACGCCAAGGCCGATTTGACGCGGATTCACTCCGCCCGCTACGCCCGGATCGGGCGTAGTGCCTCCGGCAACGGTTTGGCTCAAAATGTCCTGGAACATGACCCGGCCGGCTTTGAAGCCCGTCGTGTTCACGTTTGCGATATTGTTGCCGATGACATCCAGCTTCGTTTGAAAGCCTCTCATCCCGGAAACTCCGGAGTACATGGAGCGAATCATAACTATTCTACCTCCCGTTTGGTAACTGACCGCTTCCGTCGTTCGGCGGTCAAGGGCCTCCTGTCGAAGGTCCAGCCCTGCTAGCGAGCACTAAGCGACAACGACCGCGCTGTCGATTTGCGTAAAGACGTGGTCCTTCACGGACGAGCCGTCCATAGCGGTGACGACCGTTCGGTTGGGTACGTTGACGATCATCGCGATGTCCCGGAAGATCACGAGCGAATCCTTCGCCCCCTTGGTCGCGGCCCTGTCGACGGCGTTTGCGATCCGGTCCAGCTGATCCGGCTGCAGGACGATTCCCCGCTGCCTAAGCCTCTGTTCGGCGTGCTGGCTGAAGCGCAGCCTTTCCTTTGCCAGCAAATCCTTAAAGCTGGCCGCTTGCGTATGGGCAAGCAGCGAATCCCGGTCTGCCGCCGTCGCGACGGTCCGTAAGCCCTTGGGCACTCCGGCTGGGCCCGCCGTCAAATGGGCTGCCAGCAACCGGTCGCTCACGCCCCCGTCACCTCCGGCTCATCCGCACCGTTCCCGCCGTCGGACTTGCCCGGATAGGCGATCGACGTCAGTTCCTCCACCTTGACTTCATCGGAACCGATCTTGGCATACGGCACCCCGTCTCTCATGACGATCGAATCTACGATTCCGGATTTGAGAGAGGTCGAGCCGTCGCTGTTCGTCGCATACCATTCCACTTGCATGCCGATCACCCCGGAAGACAAACTCGGGGAATAACGGAGCGCCTCCATCTGCTTGGATACGTTCATCATCTGCTCAAGCGAAGAGAACTGCGCCATTTGCGAAATGAACTGCGTGTTGTCCATCGGCTGCAGCGGGTCCTGATTGGACAATTGCGTAATCAGGATTTTCAGAAAATCATCCTTGCCCAATTCGGACGATGGAGATCTGGCGGCCGCCTTTTGCACATTTTGCGAGGAGTAGTACGGCCAGACGTTCGTCGTGCTGACGCTGCTGGATGCCACTTGCTTCACCTCCTTAGATTGTGCTTAGGCTATCACATTCAAGGAGCTGCCGTAGCCGATCTCCTTCAAGCCGTTCGAGCGGGCAAGCTCGTCTTCGAAATCCCCGATTTCCTCAAGGGAAGAATCGCGGCCGGTTCGGGAAGAATACTGCTCTTCGCGTCCCGAGCCGGAGTGGCGCCGCTCCTGTTCGCTAAACGATGCGGTATCCTGCAGTTCGGAGTGCTGGACGACTTCGATCCGCTCCACCTGAATGCCCTGGTTCTGAAGCGCCGCCCGAAGGGTGTTCAACTGATTCTCGATCAATTCCTTCGCCGTGCCGTTCTGGGCGACGAATTGGGCCGTCATCTGGCCTTCCTGCATGACGATGCGCACATCCACGTGGCCCAAATGCTCGGGATGGAGCGAAATCCGCGCCTCCGTCAGTCCGTTGCCGTTATGCAGAACGAACTGCTTGACAAGGAAACCGCCGATTTCCCGGGAGAACTGTTGCACGGGCACCTGAGCCGGAACGCCGGTTCTGGCCGCCGTTTCCAAAGATGGAACCGCAGAAGCGTTCATCGCCGGCACGGCAAGCGGTGCGTGACCGCCCTCCGGCTGCGGACGTTCGCTTATGCCGTCCGCCTGCGGACCGGTTGCGTCCGGCCTCGCGTCGTTCGCTTCGGCTGCCCAATTCCACATGAGGATCGGTTCGCGGAAAGCGGCGACTTTGCGTCCCGTTTCCTGACCTGCGGGCTGCTGCCGAATGTCGGCAAGCCCCTCCGCTGCCGTCTGAACGCCTGCTTTCGGCCCTTCCGAAGCTGCCGCCCTCGCTTCGCCGTTATCGGCAAGCGCAGCGGAAGCCATCTTCAGCCCTTCCGCCAAAGCGGAGGCGTCACTGGACGGAACGCTCCCCTGCGACGCGACGAATTGGGCCGTCATCTGGCCTTCCTGCATGACGATGCGCACATCCACGTGGCCCAAATGCTCGGGATGGAGCGAAATCCGCGCCTCCGTCAGTCCGTTGCCGTTATGCAGAACGAACTGCTTGACAAGGAAACCGCCGATTTCCCGGGAGAACTGTTGCACGGGCACCTGAGCCGGAACGCCGGTTCTGGCCGCCGTTTCCAAAGATGGAACCGCAGAAGCGTTCATCGCCGGCACGGCAAGCGGTGCGTGACCGCCCTCCGGCTGCGGACGTTCGCTTATGCCGTCCGCCTGCGGACCGGTTGCGTCCGGCCTCGCGTCGTTCGCTTCGGCTGCCCAATTCCACATGAGGATCGGTTCGCGGAAAGCGGCGACTTTGCGTCCCGTTTCCTGACCTGCGGGCTGCTGCCGAATGTCGGCAAGCCCCTCCGCTGCCGTCTGAACGCCTGCTTTCGGCCCTTCCGAAGCTGCCGCCCTCGCTTCGCCGTTATCGGCAAGCGCAGCGGAAGCCATCTTCAGCCCTTCCGCCAAAGCGGAGGCGTCACTGGACGGAACGCTCCCCTGCGACAGCGCTTCGGAAAGCTGCTTCGTCTGCCTGAACAGATTCGCGAGCATGTCGGCGGGCAGACTGGACAACGCCGTTTCGCCCGTTTGCGCAAGCGCCGTGCCGTCCGCAGCGCCCGGTTCGGCGGCAGCGCTCCGGCTTGCCTGCAATTGCAGGAACAGCGCCTGAATGACCGCAAGCAGATCGGCAAGTTCTCCCTGCTGCCCGGACGTGCCGTCGGTTTTGTCTTCCTGGACAAGCGGCCGCAATTGACCAAGCAGTTCGTTCAGCGCCGCAAGCAACCGGTCGCCCATTTGCCCGTCCTGTTCCGCCTCCCCGGCCGGCTCCGTCAGCAACCCGGGCAATAGCGCAGCCGCTGAAGGCGCCGTCAAAGCGCCGGAACCCGTTCCGGCCGCCGCCTCTCCGCCAATCGCCGCCACGAGGACCCCGGCGAATCCGCCGGAAGACGCCGCCGCTTTGCCGGAGGACACGCCGCCTCCCTGGAGCAAGCCGCCTCCCTGGAGCAAGCCGCCGCTTGCCGACGCGCCCGGTGTGCCAACCGCAGGCGCGGATACACTAACGTTCATAGCCATTATTTCACCTCCTTTCATCGAAGAAGAGTGAAGGGGTCGTGGCCTAACTTGAAGCGCCCGGTTAAGGATTGGCCGGCATCAGCTTGGCGACCAGGCGCGCCGTCGTCTTGCTGTCCTCTTTGGACATCGCCGCCAGGACGCCGGATCGCGTCGAATCGTCCAGGGAGCCGAGAATGCGAAGCGCCTTGCTCTGCTCGGAAGCCGCCAATTGCAGCAGCAGCTTCGCCGCGCTGGAGGCGTCCATCGACGTAAAGGTCTGCTTCAATTGGGCCGTGTCCAGCGTCGACGTATCGGACCTTAGCTGCTGCTCCAATTCGCGAATTCTGGACTGCAAGGCCGCGATCTGCTGATCGGATACGGACTCGGCGTCTTTCAGACGGGCGGTCACCTCGGCCGCGACCTGCGGCGACATTTTTTCGAGAATGCGGCCCCGCGCCGAATCGTTCATGGACCCGAGCACCAGCGCCGCTTCCTCGACCGTCATGTTCTGCAGGATCGGAGCGGCTTTGCCCGGCGTCATCTTGCCGTACATCTCCGCCAGCGATCGGATTCGCTCGGTATACTGCTCGGCCGATATGGTTTTTTCTTTATTTTGTTCGGTCAGCGAGGCGATCTGGCTCTTGAGCTGGTCAATCGTCTTTTGCCGGGCGGCGGACTCGGCGTTCGCCTTTTGCAATGCCGCCTCCTGCTCAGCGAGCTGCGCCCTTAGTTCATCAACTTTCTCCTTTGCGTTCTTTACTGTCAATTCGTCGGTATCGATCCCTTCCGTCCCGCCGCCGGCTGCCGACGGATCGGGCAGAACCGCGTTCAAAAGCGGTATTTTGTTACCGATTTCCAGCGCGTGCTGCCGCCAGTTCTGGTTGAACAGCAGAAGCAAAACGCCCAGCAATACCGCCGTAAACATGATGGGGGTCAGAAAAAAGAGGAACCGTTCGAAGCCGGAGTATCCGCTTTTTTCCACATCTGCATTCGACACGAAAGCCCCTTCCTTTCAAGCTTCGACTTGCCTCAGCCCTGCCGCTTCAGCCGCGGGCGGCTGCGGCGGACCGCATGATCGCCATTTCGTCCAGTTCGTTCTGCTCGCGTCTCAAAGCCTCATGCCGGAAGCGCTGCAGCGCCTTGTCCCTCGCATTGACCCATACTTTCTCGTCCACCATTTTGTCCGTAAGCTTCTGGCGGCGCTGGATCATCTTTCGTTCGGCCTCCCGGACGCTTTCGCTTTGCTTGCGGATTCCCGCGTCCAGCCATTCGATCACCTGCTGCAAGCGCTGCAGCTCGGACAACGCCGTCGGCCGCTGGGTCTGCTCGAACAATCTCTGCTCCGCTTCCTCCTTCTCCTTGCGGAGCGCAGCTAGCCGTTCCTCTTCCTTGCGGAGGAATCCGATCGCCGCCGCGTATTCCCACTCCGCCATCGATTTCTCGCTTTCCTTCAAGTCGACGATCTTTTGCAACGGATACCGAAATTTCACGCCGCCTTCCCTCATCTCTTATAGAAATCGATAATCAGCCGCTCCTGGACTTCCTCCAACGTAACCTTCTCGGTCGTCTTCTGCCGGGTAAATTGATGAATCGCGTCGATAAATTGGATCGATTTATCGATTTCCGGATTGGATCCCCGTTGGTACGCCCCGATATTGATTAGGTCTTCCGAATCCTTATATATAGAAAGCATACGTTTGAGCCGCTCGGCGGCGTCCTGGTGCTCGGCGGACACGATATCCTTCATCACGCGGCTGACGCTGGCCAGGACGTCGATCGCGGGAAAATGTCCCTTGTTCGCAAGCTGGCGGCTCAGCACGATATGGCCGTCCAGGATGCCGCGGACCGCGTCGGCGATCGGTTCGTTCATATCGTCGCCGTCGACGAGAACGGTGTAGAATGCCGTGATGGAGCCGTTCTGGCCGGTGCCCGCCCTCTCCAGCAGCTTGGGCAGCGAAGCGAAAACGGAGGGCGTATAGCCCCTCGTCGCGGGCGGCTCCCCGATGGCGAGCCCGACTTCCCGCATCGCCATCGCGTAGCGGGTGACGGAATCCATCATGAGCATGACGTTCAAGCCGCGATCCCGAAAATATTCCGCGATGGTGGTGGCAATGAGCGCTCCCTTGATCCGGATGAGCGCCGGCTGGTCGGATGTCGCCACGACGACAACCGAACGGGCGAGCCCTTCCGGCCCGAGATCGCGCTCGATGAATTCGAGCACCTCGCGGCCGCGCTCGCCGATGAGCGCGATGACGTTGACGTCCGCCGACGTGTTGCGGGCGATCATGCCCAGCAGCGTGCTTTTCCCTACGCCGGAGCCGGCGAAAATCCCGACCCGCTGTCCCCGGCCGACCGTCAACAGGCCGTCGATGCAGCGGACGCCGGTGCCGAGGGGCTCGGTAACCCGCGGCCGCAGCAGCGGATTGCCGGGGCTGTTGTTGGTCGAATAGTGCGCCAGCCTGCTCGGAAGACGGCTGCCGTCGAGCGGCCGCCCGAGACCGTCCAGAACCTTGCCCAGCAGCTCGGAGCCGACCTGAACCGTCAGCGGCCTGCCCGTCGTCACGACTTCGCAGCCGGGGCCGATGGAATGCAGCTCGCCGAGCGGCATGAGCAGCACGCGGTTGTCGCGAAACCCGACCACTTCCGCCAGGATCGGCTCTCCGCCTTTTAGCGGATGAATCATGCACACATCGCCGATCCCGGCGTCGGGACCTTCCGACTCGACCGTAAGACCGATGATCTGGGCCACCCTTCCGTTCACCCGCACGGGATCCAGATGCTGCAGCGCCTCCGCGTACTTGGAAACGTCAAGCGTCCTGCTCATCGGCGTCCCTCTCTTCTGCGGCGTGAGCGGCTACCCTGAGCAGCTCTTGCCGAATGGCCGCCATCTGCGTGTCGATCCGGGCGTCAATGCTGCCGAACGGCGAACGGATGACGCAGCCGCCTTCGCCGACCGACGCGTCCGGGACGATCTGCAGCTCGGCCTGGGAATCGACCAGCATCGCGAGCTCGTCTTTCGAGGCTTGGACAAACGCGAACTGCGCGGGCGCCACGCACAGCGTAATCACGCCCTGCTCCTTGCGCCGGGCCAGCGCTCTGCGGATCAGTTCAATCGTCAGCTCCGGCGTCTGTTCGAACTGTTTGGCCAATACCTTTTCGGCAATTTTGCAGCTCAGTTCGACCAGAAACCGTTCAGCGCCTTCGATAATACTCTCTTTGGCCGCGTACGCCTGACGGACGATGCTGCCGGCTTCCTGAAGCCGGCTCTCCCATTGCTCGCGCATGGCGCGCTCGGCATCTTCCAAGCCCTGGCGGTAGCCGGCCTCGTAACCCGACTCGCGGGCCCGCGCGACCTCCTGCTCGTCGTCCTGACGGCGCTGCCGCCACCAGGCTTCCGCTTGTTCGCGCGCTTCCGCCTGCAGACGTTCGGCCGTCTCGCGGGCTTCGCGAATGATTTCGTTGGCGGTTTGCTCCGCATCCCGCAAGATTCGTTCCTTCAACGACTGTGTTTCGACATCAATCGCCGAATTTCCTTCGTTGCCGTTGTCGGAATGGGAGACATTTTGGGGTTTTGTCACCTTGCGGAGCAGCTCGATCCGCTTCAAATCTTCCAACGGAATGACATGGGTCGACTTGATCAGATTAGACAATGATATCGTCGCCTCCGCCGCGGGCGATGATGATTTCGCCCGCTTCTTCGAGTCTGCGAATCGTCGCTACGATGCGCGTCTGTGCCTCTTCGACGTCCCGCAGCCGGACCGGGCCCATATATTCCATTTCTTCCTTGAACGTTTCCGCCATCCGCTTGGACATGTTGCGGAAAATCGCTTCGCGCACTTCTTCGCTGGCCACCTTGAGCGCAAGCTGCAGGTCGGCGTTCTCGATGTCGCGAATGATGCGCTGGATCGAGCGGTTGTCCAGATTGACGATGTCTTCGAATACGAACATGCGCTTCTTGATCTCTTCGGCAAGCTCGGGGTCCTGAATCTCCAACGCATCCAAAATGGTGCGCTCCGTCCCCCGGTCGACGCCGTTCAAAATCTGCACGATCGCTTCGATTCCGCCGGCGTTCGTATAATCCTGCGTAACGGTCGCGGACAGCTTCTGCTCGAGCACGCGTTCGACTTGCGCGATCACTTCCGGCGAGGTGCTGTCCATAAGCGCGATCCGCCTTGCGACGTCCGCCTGCTTGTCCTGCGGCAGCGACGAGAGCACGGCCGATGACTGGTCGGGTTGCAAGTACGAAAGCACGAGCGCGATCGTTTGCGGATTTTCGTTCTGGATGAAGTTCAAAATTTGCGTGGGCTCGGCTTTGCGCGCGAAGTCAAACGGCCGCACCTGCAGCGTGGCCGTCAGGCGATTGAGAATATCCGTCGCTTTCTGCGAGCCCAGAGCCTTTTCCAAGATTTCTTTCGCGTATGCGATACCGCCTTGGGAGATGTATTCCTGGGCGAGGCAGATCTGATGGAATTCCGCCAAAATCTGCTCTTTCTCCGCGGCGTCGACTTTTCGGACGTTGGCAATCTCGAGCGTCAGCTGTTCGATTTCGTCGTCCCGCAAATGCTTGAATACTTGAGCAGACACTTCCGGCCCGAGCGTAATGAGCAGAATGGCCGCTTTCTGTCGTCCGCTTAACTGATATTGACCCGGTTTAGCCATAACTGCCACCTCTATTCATCCACAAGCCAAGTCCGGAGCAGATTGACGAATTCGTCCGGTTTGCGCTTGGCCAGTCCTTCCAGCTGCTTGCGAACCTGATTTTCGTTCGAAACGCTGTCGATGTCGATGGTCGGAAGCTCCACGCGCGGCAGCTCTTCCGGCGCCGCCTCTTCTTCCTGCGCGGCCTTGCGCCTGCGGTAAATGTAGTAGCCGCCTCCGCCGAGCAGCGCGAGCGCCAGCACGCCAAGTCCCGCCAGCCAGTACGTCGAAGGCGAAATGCCGGACGATTGATCGGCGGTCGTGTCGAACGTCTGCGAGATGACGGATACCCGGTTGGCCATCGCTTCCGGGGACAGATCCTGTCCGGAGTCCGCAAGAAGCGTGCGCACATCGTTGATGAGCTTTTGCTGGATGGCCTGAACCGTCTGCGGCGTCACTTTCGAGGAATCGAGCGCGACGCTGACCGACAAATCCTTCACCTGAAAAGGCGCGAACGTCGTGTTCGTCGTCACCCGGCTCGGCTCGTAATTGGTCGTCGTGGACGTTTTCTCCGAAGTGGAGCCTCCGGACGCGCCGCCCGACGGATAGTTCGTAATGTCGGTCTCGCCGGTTCCCGCCACCCCGCCGGGCGTGGCGGATGTGCCCTGGTACGTCTCGGAAGTGCTCGATTCGCTGATGATGATGCCGCGGTTGTCGTTGTTGTCCAGCGGCTTGACCAGCTGCTCCTGCATCGTCTTCTGGTCGAAATTGAGCGAGGAGACGACGCTGACGACCATGTTGTCCGTCCCCACCAGCGTGGCGAGGAATTGCTGGATGTTGTTTTTGATGCCGTTTTCGAACTTGCGCTGAATTTCGAACTGCTGATCGAGCGCCGTTCCGTTGAGCCTGCCGGTGCCGCCGATCGCCGAAGAAGGCGTCAGCTGCGCATTTTGGCTCGTAATCGTGATATCCTCGACGCTCAGGTTCGGCACCGCCGTCTTGACCAAATTGAAGTAGCTGTCGATCTCTTCCTGGGAAGGCCGAAAGCCCGGTTTGAACGTAAGCATGACTGATGCGGTAGCGCGTTCCCGCTCCTCATCGTTCAGAAATACGCTCTCCTGCGGGAGATTGACCAGCACCTTCGCCTTTTGGATGCCTTCCATGCCGAGAAGCAGCTGCTGGATTTCCCCGTTTAGAGCGTTGCGGTACTTGACTTGAAATTCCTGATCGGTCGTGCCGATCATCGAGGAGGTTTTGCTCATCTCGGCGAATCCCATCGAACCGTTCTGCACAAGCCCTTGGGAGCCGACGGCGATTTTGACTTTGGCGGCGTCGGCGCTCGGAACGGAAATGCTTGTCCCTCCGTCGCCCAGTTTGTACGGAATACCGCTGCTATCGAGATACTCGGTAATGGCCGCCGCATCCGTGCTGTCCAAATTTTGAAACGCAAGCTCGTATTCAGTCCTGGTAAAAACGTAGGTCAAAATGATGATGGTAATGACTAACAGGGCTGCCGTCGAAGCCAATACCCATTTCTGCGTCTTGCTGTATTGGTTCCAGAAGCCTAGCCACCTTTCCCGGAGCCGGGCCAACTTCTCGCTCACGATTTCACCTCACTAGCTGGCTTTGCTGCGATGAAAGACTGCGATTATACCGACATCCGCATGATTTCCTGGTAGGCGTCAATCACTTTGTTGCGGATTTGAGCGGTCAGTTCCAGACTGAGCGAGGCTTTCGACGCCGCGATCATCACATCGTTAACATCCGCTTCGCCGATGATAAATGCTTCGTTAACCTTATGTACGTTGTTTTCCTGCGCGGCCACGCTGTCCAAAGCCGTTTTCAAAAAAGAGGCGAAGCTCTCCGTCGCCTCCGCCGGCGTCGTCTTTTTGCTTGCGGCGGCCATCCCGGACACCGTCTGTCCCACGGATGAAACCAAGTGGTTTTCAATCATCAATGATTCCTCCAATCTACCGGATGATATCCCTTAAGCCGCCAGGAAAACTAGGCGCGGCCGATTTCCAGCGACTTGGTGAACATCGCCTTGGAAGCGTTGAGCGCGGTGACGTTCGCCTCGTAAGAGCGGGTAGCGGAAATCATGTCGACCATTTCCTTCAGGATGTCGACGTTCGGCATTTTGACCATGCCGTCGGCGTCGGCGTCCGGATGCGAAGGATTGTACACCTGCTTGAACGGGGTCTGATCCTCGACGATCGCCGTCACCTTGACCCCTTGGCTGCTCAGCGCGCCAAGCTTGTCGTTCAACAGGTCGCTGAAACTGGTCTGGCTGGGTTCCACAACGACCATTTTGCGCCGGTATGGGACGAATTCCCCATTGACATACGAAGCGCGCGTCGTCTCGGCATTGGCGATATTGGACGAGATGACGTCCATCCTCAACCGCTGCGCGGTCAGGGCGGACGCGCTAATGTCGAATCCCGCGAGTTTCATTCGCGATGCCTCCTTCAATCAGGACGAAATCAAACTTGCCCTTTGATCGCGGTTCTGTACATGGAAATTTCGTGGCTGATTTGCTGAACGAACAAATTGTAGCGGAGCTGGTTCTCCGCGAGCATGGCCATTTCCTTGTCGATGTCCACGTTGTTCAGGCTGTTCGTGATAACCGTCGAGTTATCCGTGACAACCTGAGCGGACGGAACGGTTCCGGACGATCCGATCGGGATGTGGCGCGGATCCGTCCGAATGCCGGATACGCCCTGAGCCGCAGAGGAACTGGTTCCCATCTCCCGCGCGAGCAGTTCCTCGAATACGACGTCGGACCTTTTGAAATGGGGCGTATCGACATTGGCGATATTGTTCGCCAGTACCTGCTGCCTAAGGGAAGCGGCCTTGACGGCTCCTTCGAGCCGCTGAAACGAAACGCCACCAAGCAAATCCATAATGCGTCCACCTTTCATCTTGGGTTGTCATCTTTAATCATTCCACGTCAACTAACATTTTCCTGCTTATTTCGACAATTAATTCTGCCCCTCTCCTAAATAATGCCAAGAGATGACAAATTAAAAATTTCTAAGAACAATCATCTACGACAGAGCCGAAAGTGACAATAAGAAAAAAGCCCTAATCTCAGGAAAATGGTTGGGCCAATTCCAAAATTCGGGGCTTTTTTTCGAAAAAACGGATTAAATTTTACGGGAAAGCAGCTCTTCCTGCAAACGGGGATTGAGGATGCGGATATAGGTCCCTTTCATGCCGAGCGAGCGCGTGTCGATGACGCCGGCGCTTTCGAGCTTGCGCAAGGCGTTGACGATGACAGACCGCGTAATGCCGGCCCGGTCGGCGATTTTCGAGGCGACGAGCAGACCTTCTTTTCCTTCCAGTTCTTCGAGAATATGCTCAACGGCTTCCAGCTCGCTGAACGAGAGCGAGTTGACCGCAATGGTGACGACGGCTTTGCTGCGCGCTTCGAGCTCGCGTTCCTCGGCCCTTTCGCGCAAGATCTCCATGCCGATAATTGTCGATCCGTATTCCGCCAAAATGAGGTCGTCGTCGCCGAACGGCCGGTTTTCCCGGACCAAAACGAGGGTGCCCAAGCGGTCGCCGCCCCCGATAATTGGGACAATAGTCACAATTTGTCCGGCAAAGGCGGCTTCGACGGGAACGAGCACTTCCGAGGGGGACACGTTGGATTCGGTCTCGACGATCCGCAAAAATCGTTCGTTCGTCTCATTCGGAAACCGCAGCTCGTCCGAATCCTCCTGCTTCAGCCAAATATCCGGAAAATCCGGAGACGTGGAGGACCCCAGGATTTTCCCCCGCCTGCTGACGACGAACACGCCGCCTTGCAGCGTCTCTCCTAGCACCTCCGCCATCTCGCGGAAATTAAGCGGTTTGCCCGCCGCCTTCTGCAGCAGCGTGTTGAGCGTGCGGGTCTTTCCGAGCAACGTCATGATTCTGTTTCCTCCTACATTACGACAAGCAACGCATTATAGAATATATTGACTTAAATCCCTGTTGCTTGCAATCGTTGACAGTTTTTCTCTGACATATTCCGGTGTAATCGAGAATTCCTCGAGCGACAGCTCGGGAGCTTCGAACGACAAATCCTCCAGCAGCTTTTCGAGCAGCGTATGCAACCGTCTGGCGCCGATGTTCTCCGTGTTCCGGTTAACTTCCTGCGCCATCCGCGCCAGTTCCGCGATCGCCTCCGGCGTAAAGTTAATCTTGATCCCTTCGGTCTCAAGCAGCGCGGCATACTGCTTCGTCAACGCATTCTCCGGTTCGGTCAAAATGCGGACGAAATCCTCGTCGGTGAGGCTGGACAGCTCGACGCGGATCGGAAAACGGCCTTGAAGCTCGGGAATGAGATCGGACGGCTTGGAGATATGGAACGCGCCCGCAGCCACGAACAAAATGTAGTCCGTCTTCACGGGGCCGTATTTGGTCATGACGGTCGATCCTTCGACGATCGGCAGAATATCCCTTTGAACCCCTTCGCGCGACACGTCGGGCCCTTGCCCGCGCCCGTTGCTGGCGATTTTGTCGATCTCGTCGATGAAGATGATGCCGGACTGCTCCGCCCTGGCGACGGATTCGGCGATCACATCGTCCATGTCGATCAGCTTGTTCGCTTCCTCCACGATCAGCACCTTGCGCGCTTCTTTGACCGTCAGCTTGCGCTTTTTGCGGCGCTTCGGCAGGAACTGGCTGAACATCTCCTGCATGTTTTGGCCGATCTGATCCTGGCCGGTTCCGGCGAACAGGTCCAGCATCGACGGCGTCGAATCCTCCACTTCGATTTCCACCAGCTCGTTTTCCAGCTCCCCGGACTTAAGCTTCGCCCTCGCTTCGGCTCTCCTGGACGCCAGCGTCGGATCGTGCGGCTCGGCTTCTTCCTGCGGGTTCGAGGCTCCGCCGCCGAACAGCATCTCGAACGGGTTGCGCTGCGTCTTCGGCTTTGCGTTCGAAGGCACCAGCAAGGACACCAGCCGTTCGTTCGCGGCCTGTTCCGCTTTGTCCTTCACCTTCTCCATCCGCTCTTCCTTGACCATGCGGATCGCCGTTTCCACCAGATCGCGCACCATCGATTCGACGTCGCGGCCGACGTAGCCGACTTCCGTGAACTTCGTCGCCTCGACTTTGACGAACGGCGCCTGCACGAGTTTGGCCAGCCTGCGCGCGATTTCCGTCTTGCCTACGCCCGTCGGGCCGATCATCAGGATGTTCTTCGGCACGATCTCGTCGCGCAGCGATTCGGGAAGCTTGCTTCGGCGGTAACGGTTGCGAAGCGCCACCGCGACGGAACGTTTCGCCTGCTTCTGCCCGACGATGTATTTGTCAAGCTCCGCCACGATTTGGCGGGGCGTCAATTGACCATTCATCCGGATGCCCTCGCTTTCGTATGTCAAATTTCTTCGACGACCAGGTTGTCGTTCGTGTAAACGCAGATTTCCGATGCGATTTGCAGCGCGTTGCGCGCGATCTCCTTCGCCTCGAGCTGCGGCGAGAAACGCTTCAGCGCCCGGGCGGCCGCCAGCGCGAAGCTGCCGCCCGAACCGATCGCGAGAATGCCGTCGTCAGGTTCGATCACTTCGCCGTTGCCGGACAAAAGCAGCATCCCGCCGCTGTCCACGACGATCATCATCGCCTCAAGCTTGCGCAGCACCCGGTCGGAACGCCAGTCCTTCGCCAGTTCCACCGCCGACCGCTGCAGGTTGCCGTGATGCTCCTCGAGCTTGCCCTCGAACTTCTCGAACAGCGTGATCGCATCGGCGACCGAGCCGGCAAAACCGGCCAGCACCTGCCCGCGGTACAGCCGGCGGACTTTTTTGGCCGTGTGCTTCATGACCATGCTGTTGCCGAACGTGACCTGCCCGTCTCCGGCGATCGCGCCTTTGCCGTTGTGCCGCACCGCGCAGATGGTGGTGGCGTGAAAGCTCATGTCCATTTTCGTTTCCTCCCTACGTTTTGTCCCGGGCCAAAGCAGCGCGCAGCGCGGGCTTCATCGGAAGCCCGGGTAACGCGGCAAAGCAGCGGCCCACAATCCCCGCTGCCTCTGCCGAATCAAGTCGCCGCGGCACTTGCCGCAAGCAGCGACTTGAAGCTTTCGATTTGTTCCAAAGCTCTGGCGGCTATCGCCTCGTTCTTTTCCTTTTTGTTGCGCACCCGCTCCCCGAGCGGCGGGAACAGGCCGAAATTCGCGTTCATCGGTTGAAAATGGCGGAAATCCGCCGTCGTGATATAGTGCGACATGCTGCCGAGCGCCGTCTGCGGCGGCGGCACGACCGGATCGAGCCCCCGCGCGAGCCTGCCCGCGTTGATTCCCGCGACAAGGCCGGACGCCGCCGATTCCACGTAGCCTTCGACGCCGGTCATCTGTCCGGCAAAAAACAGCGAATCGCGCTTGTTGAACTGGTACGTCGGTCGCAGCAGCTTCGGCGAATTGAGGAACGTATTGCGGTGCATCACGCCGTAGCGCACAAATTCCGCATGCTCGAGCCCGGGGATGAGCGAAAACACCCGCTTCTGTTCCCCCCATTTGAGATGGGTCTGAAAGCCGACCAGATTAAACAGCGTTCCGGCCGCGTTGTCCTGCCGGAGCTGCACGACGGCGTAAGGCTGCTTGCCGGTTCTCGGATCGACTAGGCCGACGGGCTTCAGCGGCCCGAACAGCATCGTCTGCTTGCCGCGCCCCGCCATCACCTCGATCGGCATGCAGCCTTCGAACACCATGTTCTTTTCGAAATCTTTGACTTCGGCCGTCTCCGCCGTGATCAAGGCTTCGTAAAACGCCTCGAACTGTTCCTCGTTCATCGGGCAGTTCAGATAGGCGGCTTCGCCCTTGTCGTACCTGGACGCGAGAAAGACTTTGTCCATGTCGATCGAGTCCTTCTCCACGATCGGCGCAGCCGCGTCGAAGAAATAAAAGTACTCTTCCCCCGTCAGCTCCCGGATATGCTCCGACAGCTCCGGCGAGGTGAGCGGACCGGTGGCGACGACCACGATGCCGTCTTCCGGAATCCGCGTCACTTCCCGGTCGACGACGGTGACGAGCGGATGATTGCGCAGCCGCTCCGTCACTTCGCCCGAGAACCCTTCCCGGTCGACGGCCAGGGCGCCTCCGGCCGGCACGGCGTGCCGGTCCGCGGCGGACAGAATCAGCGAATCGAGGCGCCGCATTTCTTCCTTAAGCACGCCGACCGCATTCGTCAGTCCGTTGGCCCGCAAGCTGTTGCTGCAAACGAGTTCCGCGAACTGGCCGGTATGATGCGCCGGCGTCCGCTTCCCGGGACGCATCTCGTATAACGTGACGGGAACGCCCTGGGCGGCGATTTGCCAGGCGGCTTCGCTGCCGGCAAGTCCCGCGCCGATGACCGTCACGGACGTTTTCGTATTCAAATCGGTATCCCTCCTGCCAATTCCCGCGCGCAGCGGAAGCGCCGCGTCCTTATTCCGCAGCCTCTTCCGCTTCCGGCGCGGCTTCGCTATGGGCGCACTGCGTGCAGTGCCAGTTCACGTTGCCCTTCGCGCGCTTCTCCACCATCAGCCCGCCGCAGCTCGGACAAGGCTTCGGCACCGGCTTATCCCAGGAGACGAAGTCGCACTCGGGATAGCGGTCGCAGCCGTAAAACAGCCGCCCCTTCTTGCTGCGCCGCTCCACGATATGGCCTTTGCCGCATTTGGGGCAGGCGACGCCGGTCGCCTTGACGATCGGCTTCGTGTTCCGGCACTCCGGAAACGCGGAGCAGGCAAGAAATTTGCCGAACCTTCCCATCTTGTACACCATGGGGCTTCCGCATTTGTCGCATGTTTCGTCGGACGGCTCGTCGCGGATCTCCACTTCCTTCATTTCGTCCTCCGCGACTTCCAACCGTTTTTCGAACGACTTGTAAAATTCGCTGATGACGTCGACCCAGTTCTCCTTGCCTTCCTCGACGTGGTCGAGATCGTCCTCCATATGGGCCGTGAACTCGACGTTGAGAATTTCGGGGAAAAACTCCTCCATGAGCTGAATGACAAGCTCACCCAGCTCGGTCGGCACGAACTTCTTGTCCTCGATCGCGACGTAATTGCGTTTCTGGATCGTCTCCAGCGTCGGCGCGTACGTGGAGGGGCGTCCGATCCCGAGCTCTTCGAGCGTCCGCACGAGACGGGCCTCGGTATAGCGCGGCGGCGGCTGGGTGAAATGCTGCTTCGGCTCGATCGACTTCGTTTCGACCTTGTCGCCAGCCGCAAGCGGCGGCAAAAGGCGGTCCTCCTCCGTCGTTCCGTCGTCGTTGCCTTCGACGTACACCTTCATAAATCCGGGAAATTTCATCTTGGTGCCGACGGCCCGGAAGGTTGCCGGCCCGTTATGCAAATCGACGGTCATCGTGTCTAGCACGGCGGACGCCATTTGGCTTGCGACGAAGCGTTCCCATACGAGCTTGTACAACCGATACTGGTCGCGCGTCAAGTACGGCTTGACCTGCTCCGGTTCCCGCATGACGGAGGTCGGGCGGATCGCTTCGTGCGCGTCTTGGGCGTTGGCGTTTTTCTTCGTGTAGACGCGCGGAGTCTCCGGATAATACGCTTCGCCGAACTTGCCCAGAATGTACGCCTTCGCCTCTTCCTGCGCGACCGGGGAAATCCGCGTCGAGTCCGTGCGCATGTACGTAATCAAGCCCACGGTGCCTTCCTTGCCCAGATCGACGCCCTCGTACAGCTGCTGGGCGATCTGCATCGTCTTCGCGGCGCGGAAGTTCAGCTTGCGGGCCGCTTCCTGCTGCAGCGAGCTGGTGATGAACGGAGGGGACGGATGCCGCTGCCGTTCCTTCTCCTTCGCTTCGCCGACGACGAAGGCGCCGTCCTTGATCTTCGCCAGCACCTCCTGGACGTCGGCTTCGCTGCGCAGTTCCTTTTTCTCGCCGTCCAGAGCCTGGAATTTGGCTTCGAAGACGGCACCGTCCTTGGACAAACCGGCGGTAATGCTCCAATACTCCTCCGGGACGAACGCCTTGATTTCGTTTTCCCTGTCGATAATCAGCTTGACGGCGACCGACTGCACGCGCCCGGCGCTGAGCCCTTTTTTGACCTTTTTCCACAGCAGCGGGCTGATCTTGTAGCCGACGAGCCGGTCCAGAACGCGCCGCGCCTGCTGGGCGTTGACAAGGTCCATGTTGATCGGCCGGGGCGACTTGAACGCGTCCTTGACCGCCTGTTTCGTAATCTCGTTAAATACGACCCGGCAGGCTTCGTTTTCGTCCAGCTCCAAATAATGCGCAAGATGCCAGGCGATCGCTTCGCCTTCCCGGTCGGGGTCGGCCGCGAGATACACTTTTTTGACTTTTTTGCTCGCTTCCTTCAGTTCCTTCAGGACGCTGCCCTTTCCGCGAATCGTTATATACTTGGGTTGAAAATCGTTGTTCACTTCGACGCCGATCTGACTTTTCGGCAAATCCCGAATATGGCCCATGGACGCTTTGACAATGTATTTGCTGCCCAGATATTTGCCAATCGTCTTGGCTTTGGCCGGCGACTCGACGATGACCAATGAGTCTGCCACGTCCACTCCTCCTCTCAACGGTCAACGGGTCCTTTGGATCCGGCCGGATCGATGGAAAAAGAGGCCGGTCAAAGGATAGTATATACAGAACCTGAAAGCTGGTGAATTTGCGCTTAACTTGTAGCATAAATCATTCTCCGCCATGTTCGCAACAAAGCGCCGGCGACGGACAGGCGGGGACTTCCGGTTCATATGCTTCGGAAACATCGTATATCATCCCGTAGGCCGCGGTCAAATTTGGGAGCGAATTCGGCGTCTAGCCTGCCTTGGAACCGCCGTCCGCCGGACGGCTAAATCGCGCGGTAGACCGATCCCGGCCCGCTTTCGATCCTGCCTTTGAGCTCCAGGGACAGCAGCAGGCTGTACAGCCGTCCCGCATCCGCCGCGCTCCGCTCGAGCAGCTCGTCGATCGTCTTGGGGCCGTCGAGAAGCAGTTCGTACAGCGCCGCCTCCTCCGGAAGCGGATCGGCAGCTTCGCCGGCTTTTGCTGCCGCTTCCGCGCGGCATCCTTCGCGTCCGGTCCGGTTTTCCCTGCGGTCTCCCCAGTATTCGTCAAGCTGCCTTTCGTATTCCGCCAAAATGTCGCTCGCGTCGATCACCGGCTTGGCGGACGCTTCCCTGAGCAGCTTGAGGCCGCCCCGACTGCGCGGCGACGTAATCGGTCCGGGCACGACAAAAACGTCCCTGGACGCTTCTATCGCCCGTTCCGCCGTAATCAGCGCGCCGCTGCCCTCGCCCGCTTCGACGACGACGACCCCGAGCGAAATGCCGGCGATAATCCGGTTGCGCAGCGGGAAAAACACCGGAACGATCGGCGTGCCCGGGGGAACTTCCGACAGCACGAGCCCCCGTTCGGCGATTTGCCGGTACAGCGCGCGGTTTTCCCGCGGATACGGATTGTCGGCCGGTCCGCCGAGCACCGCCACCGTCCCTGCACGTCCGGTCAGCGCCCCGAGGTGGGCGCAGGTATCGATCCCTTTGGCCATGCCGCTCACCACGGTCAGTCCGCCCGCCGAGCAGCCTGCGGCCAGTTCCTCGGCCGCGCGCCAGCCGTACGAAGTCGCCGTCCGCGTCCCGACCATGCCGACCGAAGGGCGCTTCAGAAGCTCCAAGTCGCCGGTGTAATAAAGAACCCACGGAAACCTGTACGTGTGCCGCAGCATAGCCGGATAGCCGGCGTCAAGCGCGGTTACGGCCGAAAGTCCGGCCCGCTCCCTACGCCGGATGGCGGCTTCCACCGCCTCCGGCCGCAAACGGGCGGTCAACGCCGCGGCTTCGCCCGCTCTCAGGCCCAGTTCGCGCCAATCCCCTTCCCTGCGGCGCTCCGCGTCTCTGTGCGCGCCCATCGCCACAATGCGGCTGATCTTTTCAAAGCCGATTCCCGCCGTTTCGTGCATCGCGATAATGTTTTCGCTGTGCGGATCCGTCAATGGCATGTTTCGTGCTCCTTCCAAATTATAAGGATAAACTAATATCGCCGAAGAGTGCCCGAACGCCCGACGCTTCCGTGGGGTTGATTGTTGGGGTTACCGTTGGGCTTCGCGTTGGGATTCACGTTGGATTTGCATTGGATTTACATTAACTTACATTAGGATTTACATCGAGATTTGCTTGAGATTCACGTCGGGATTTATGTCGGGATTCCTTTGCGGGAAGATTCCTTGCGGCTTGATGGCTAGGCCGACCCGCTTTTTGATTTTTTACGGTCGAAGCCGTTTTCCAGTTGCCCCAAAAGCAATTCGAGAGCCCGGCCGCCGCTTTGTCGCCAATGCAATTGCCTTTTCTGCACTTAGGCGGTCGTTCCAGCGAAATTCGGCGCTCAAGCGAAGCCCAGTTGCTTTTGGTGCACTTCGATCGCCCTCTCTCCCCAAAAAGGGCGTTGCAGTTGCGCAAAAGGCACTTACAAACGGGTGCATATGCCATAGCCGACGGAACACGGTTCGTACAAATCGTGAATGCTGCTTGCCCACCGGAAAACGGTACGGACAAATGAGCAATGCCACCACTTTGAACAAAACGGTACGTGCAGGCATGTTTGGGAAACGTCGACTGGGATCGGACAAAAAGGAATTTTATCCCTCCTCCTTGCAGCAAAGGAGCAGACTGCCGTTGCGAAGGCGAAGACGGCAGCGCGGCCGGTCAAGCGAAAGAAAGCCGAACCGTTCCTCCGACAATAAGGCAAAAAAAGCAGCCCTCCACCCCCCGTTGCGGGGGAGCGGAAGGCTGCTTGCCTGTCCGTGCTGTCCGTTGTTAATGCGATACGGTTCTTATTTTACGCTTAGCTTTTGCATTTCTCAAGCAGGCCGCGTTCCTCGAGGACTTTGACCAGCGTTGCGCCCATTTCGGCGGGCGTCGGAGCGACGCGGATGCCGCATTCCTCGAGCTTGGCGATCTTTTCGGCCGCCGTGCCCTTGCCGCCGGAGATGATCGCGCCGGCATGACCCATGCGCTTGCCGGGAGGCGCCGTAGCGCCGCCGATGAAGCCGACGACCGGCTTCGTCATGTTCGCCTTGATCCATTCGGCCGCTTCTTCTTCGGCCGTACCGCCGATCTCGCCGATCATGATGACGGCGTAGGTGTCCGGGTCCTCGTTAAAGAGGCGAAGAATGTCGATGAACTCGGAGCCTTTGACCGGATCGCCGCCGATGCCGACGGCGGAAGATTGGCCGATGCCGCGGTTGGTGAGCTGGTGAACCGCTTCGTACGTCAGCGTGCCGGAACGGGACACGACGCCTACATGGCCTTTCTTGTGGATGTAGCCCGGCATGATGCCGATTTTACATTCTCCCGGCGTAATGACGCCCGGGCAGTTCGGCCCGATCAGCCGCGTTTTCTTGCCTTCCATGTAGCGTTTGACCTTCACCATATCCAGCACCGGAATGCCTTCGGTGATACAGATGACAAGGTCGAGCTCCGCGTCGACCGCTTCCATGATGGCGTCGGCCGCAAACGGAGGCGCCACGTAGATGACGGACGCCGTAGCGCCGGTCGCGGCTACCGCTTCCTTAACCGTGTTGAAAATCGGCAGCGATACCGTATTTCCGTTTTCGAGCGTAATGTCGACTTTTTGTCCGCCCTTGCCCGGCGTAACGCCGCCGACCATTTGCGTGCCGTAATCCAAGGCTCCTTTGGCGTGGAACAGACCCGTCGCCCCCGTAATGCCCTGGGTGATCACCTTGGTGTTTTTATCGATCAAAATACTCATGACTTCACACTCCCCGGTTCGTTCTCCCTTGTCATTTCACGAGCGACACGATTTTTTGCGCGCCGTCGGCCATCGAATCCGCAGCTACGATATTGAGCCCGGAGTTGTTCAAAATTTCCTTGCCCAGCTGAACGTTGGTGCCTTCCAGGCGAACGACGAGCGGCTTGTCCAAACCGAGCTCGCGGGCCGCCGCCACAACGCCCTCCGCAATGACGTCGCACTTCATGATGCCGCCGAAAATGTTGACGAAAATGCCTTTGACGTTCTTGTCGGACAAAATGATTTTGAACGCTTCGGTAACCTTCTCTTTCGTCGCGCCGCCGCCGACGTCAAGGAAGTTTGCCGGCTCCCCGCCGTAATATTTGATGATGTCCATCGTCGCCATCGCCAGCCCGGCCCCGTTGACCATGCAGCCGATGTTGCCGTCCAGCGCGATGTAGGACAGATCGAATTTGGACGCCTGAATTTCCTTTTCGTCTTCTTCGTCCAGATCGCGCAGTTCCAAAATGTCCTTGTGGCGGAACAGAGCGTTGGAATCGAAGTTCAGCTTCGCGTCAAGCGCCACGACGTTGCCGTCGCCCGTGACGACGAGCGGATTGATCTCGGCAATCGAACAATCCTTGTCGACGAATGCGTTGTACAGCGCCAAAATGAACTTGGTCGCCTTGTTGACCAGCTCGTTCGGAATGTTGATGGCGTAAGCGAGCCTGCGCGCCTGGAACGTTTGCAGACCGACGGCCGGATCGACGACTTCCTTGATGATTTTCTCCGGCGAGCGGGCCGCGACCTCTTCGATTTCCGTGCCGCCTTCTTCCGATCCCATGACCACGATGCGTCCGGTGCTGCGGTCCACGACGAGACCGATGTAATATTCTTTTTTAATGTCGCAGCCTTCTTCGATCAGGAGGCGTTTGACTTCCTTGCCTTCCGGACCGGTCTGGTGGGTAACCAGCACTTTGCCGAGGAGCTGCTCCGCGTATTCCCGAACCTGGTCGAGCCCTTTCGCCACTTTGACGCCGCCCGCCTTGCCGCGGCCGCCCGCGTGGATTTGCGCTTTGACGACCGTAACCGGCGTGCCCAGTTCTTCGGCGGCTTTGACCGCTTCGTCAACCGAGAACGCGACTTTGCCGCGAGGGACGGTGACGCCGTACTGTCTCAAGACTTCCTTGCCTTGATACTCATGAATATTCATGATCCTGCATCCTCCCGTTTAACACGCATCTGAAGAACATATCGGCGCTTGCGATCGCACCGAAACCTCCATTATTGTATCACTATTTGTCCGCGCGTTCCTCTTTTTTTCATCAATTTTTTAGCTCCATTTGGCAATGGTTTCATCTCAGGATTCGATCAAATCAACAGGAAACGATAATAGAATTTCCAAAAAAACCGAATTCATGCTTGCGTCCGTCCGAAATTGCATATGATCCGCATATAATCCGCGGCTGCCCGCGGCATTGACAAACGCGCATGCGAACCGCTAGACTAATAGCAATCGAACCGATAGGGCGAAAAGGAAGCACCTTTCTTCGCGAACGCAACCGTTGAAGGAGGGTGCTTTTTTGTCATGTATGCGAAAATGCTCAGCGCAAGCGTCGCCGGCGTCGAAGGGCGCCTGATCGAAGTCGAAGTCAATCTTTCGTCCGGGTTGCCCCAGGTCGCGATCGTCGGGCTCCCCGATCCCGCCGTCCGCGAATCCGTGGAGCGAGTGCGCGCCGCCATCCAGAACGGCGGCATGACCTTTCCGCTCGACCGGATCACCGTCAACCTCGCGCCGGCCGATATGCGCAAGGAAGGGAGCGCTTACGATCTGGCCATCGCCGCCGGCATTTTAAGCGCAAGCGGACAACTGCCGAAGGAACGGCTCGACGGCGTTCTGCTCATCGGCGAGCTGTCGCTCAGCGGCGAAGTCCGGCCGGTTCCGGGCGTGCTGCCGATGGTCGAGCGGGCAAGGCGCGAAGGCTTGCGCCGCGTGATCGTGCCCCGGGCCTGCGTCGCCGAAGCGCGGCTGATCGAAGGCATCGAGGTGCTCGGCATCGCTTCGCTGGGCGAATGGAAGCAAGACCCCCGGGACGCGGGGCCCGTCGGCAACGCTTGCAGCGACGCGCCGGAGAGCGGAGGCGAACCCGCGGCAACGGAAGCATTCGCGAACGATGTCGACCTGGCCGACGTAGTCGGCCAAACGCACGGCAAGCGCGCGCTGCTTATCGCCGCGGCCGGGAAGCACAACCTTCTGGTCGTCGGGCCGCCCGGAACGGGGAAAACGATGCTGTGCCGACGCCTTCCCACGCTGCTTCCGCCGCTGGACGACGAGGAAGCGCTCGCCGTGACGAAGATATATAGCGTCTGCGGCAAGCTCGGCGGCCGTCAGGGATTGATCCGCAGACGCCCGTTCCGCTCCCCTCACCATTCGATCTCAGTCGCCGGGCTGATCGGCGGCGGAACGGTGCCGAAGCCGGGAGAAGTGACGCTTGCGCATCACGGCGTCCTGTTTCTGGACGAGCTGCCGGAATTCACCCGCGGAGCGCTGGAAGCGCTCAGGCAGCCTTTGGAAGACCGCCGCGTGACGATCGGCCGGGCGCGGGGCTCGACCGCTTTTCCGGCGGATTTTTTGCTGGCGGTTTCGCTTAATCCTTGTCCTTGCGGTTATTGGGGCTTTGACGGTGACCGCGTCTGCACCTGTTCGGCGGCGGCCGTCGCCCGCTACCGGTCGCGGCTGTCGGGGCCGCTCGTCGACCGCATCGACCTTCAGGTGGAGATGCCCCGGCAGTCGGGGCGGGGCGCCCCTTCCGGCGAATGGACGTCCGCCTGGGCCCGGGAGCGGGTGGCCGAGGCGATCGAACGGCAAAAAGCCCGCTACCGGAACAGCGGGATCCGATGGAACAGCGAGCTTCAGGGCCGAAAGCTGGCCGAATTTGCCCGTTTGGCGCCCGACGCCGAGAAGCTGCTGGCCGGCATTTACGACCGGCTCGGGCTTAGCCACCGGGCGCACGACAGAATTCTCAAAATGTCGCGCACGATCGCCGACTTGGCCGCAAGCGAGCGGATCGAAGCCGAGCATGTCGCCGAAGCGGTGCGGTACCGCTGCCTGGACAAGCCGGCTTCCGACCCGCCGGGCTTCACGAGCCAGAACGGCAAATAAAGAGTCTATTGCCGGTTGCGGTTGGCGGTTGATTGGTGGTTGGTCGGCTTGCGGCTATCCTGGATTTTTTCCAACGTGCCGGTTCGTTTTCAGCGCCTTCTACACCTATCTTGGATTTCATCCAATCTACAACGCCATGTTGAGGGAATTTTCCGCCCAAGCCCGCAAATTCAATGGAAAAATCCAATGTAGAGCGGCTTCTCAGAGGGAAACGCCTTCGGTCATTGGAATTTTTCCATGATAGCTCCTGCCGCAAGACAAAGAAAGTAGACAGATATGAAGTACACGGATCAGATCGCCTGTGAAGAAGACGACGGGTGCAAGCTCCGATTCATTTGCCGCCGTTATGCATCGTAACATCCTTGGCCTGCATAGCATCTGCGCAGTTGTATGACGTACAGTTGTATTACGTAGGCAATTTGTTGAATGCAGTAGCATTATGTAGCCATTTTACTCAGTTGCATTGCGCAGTCATTTTGTGCAGCAGTTATGTTCCGTGAAGGACATTGCGTGTGTTGGCATGCAGTTCCATTGCGTAGACACATTTTGCTCAGGTACATTGCGCAGTCGTGCTTCGCAAAGCCTGCTTCGCCGTCCGTTCCGCAGCCGCAGCCGCCCGCTCAGAAAGCGCCCGGAATATGCCGAAGCTCGCTGACGCTTCCGTCCCTGCCGAACGTGACGGCGATCGCATCGAAGCGGACGGGGCGGGCCTGCTGGCGCGACATCGCTAGATACACGCTTGCGACGCTGCGGACCTGGGCCTGCTTCGCGGAAGAGAACGCCTCGACGGCGGAGCCGAAGCGGGAGGGATTGCGTCTGGACCGGACTTCCACGAACACGAGCACGCCGCCGTCCGCCGCGATCAGATCGATCTCTCCGGTCCGGCAGCGCCAGTTCCGTTCGATGATGGCGTATCCTTGAGCCGCCAAATACTTGGCCGCGGCTTCTTCCGCTTCCCGCCCGGCGCGCTTTCGGCGGTCGAAGCCGCCGGAACGGGAGGCGCCGCCCGTCTTTTTCGTCTCGTCCATCGCCAACGCCTCCTCACGTCCACATGTCGGCTTTGCGTTCCTGCAGCCCGGCTTTCCGGTCCGTGCGGTAGACAAAGCTCAAAATCTCGGCGACAAGCCGGTACAGTTCCGGCGGAATTTCCTGCTGAAGGTCGAGCTTCGACAGGACCTCCACCAGCGAAGCGTCCTCCTGCACCGGCACGCCGCCTTCTTTCGCCCGGCGCAAGATCTCCTCGGCGAGAACCCCTTGCCCTTTCGCCACCACGACAGGCGCCTGGGCTTGCTCCGGATCGTATTTCAGCGCCACCGCTTTCTTGGTGATCGTCCGCGGCTGCGGCTGCTTGGGAGGTTGATCCTGGGCATTCATGCGCGAAAATCCACTCCCCTGTAAAGCTTCGCGGCGAACGCGTCCGGTGCGGGCGCATCCGCGGCGCCGGGCCGCCGGAACGCTTCGGCGGAAGCGGGTTCGCCGTCTCCCTGGGCCGGCTTCGGCAAGGATGCCGATTTGAGCGACAAAAGCTGGTATCCAGCCGACAGCAGGCGTTCCTGCGCTTCGTCTCTGGCCGATTCGATCAGGTCGGCCACCCACGGACGGTCGTTCCATATTTTGAGCGACACCATCTTGTTCACGACCGAAACGTCGACCAGCGTCTCGCCCAAATGCTTCATCTTCAAGTCGAACAGCAGCCGGCAGTTGTCCGCATCCCATTCGCCGCGTCTTCCGCGCCGCGTCTGCACGTGGATCGTCGCCGTCGTGTCGCCGTCTTCGCCTTTGAGCGGGACGAAAAAGACCATATGGCTCAGCATCCCCGTATTTTGCCGCTCGGGGGAGAGCAGCAGCTGCTGGCCGGCGATTTGCTGCGCCAGGCTGCTTGCCGCCTCGCGCAGCGGCGCGGGGACATCGTCCCGGCCCGCCAGCGCCAGCAGCGCGCCCTTCAGCGTCTCTTGGGCTTTAGCCGCGTCTTGGCCCCCGGACTCTTCGCTCCGCTCCGTTCCGAAAGCGGCCGCAGCCGGGCCCGCATCGGGCTGAAGCAGCACCTGGCGCTCATGCCCGACGCCGAGCCACTGCAGGAAGCGGCCGATCCACGGCTCCGAAGCCTCCGGCCGGGCTGCGAAAGGACGGGCCGCAAGCGCGGCGGCTTCCCGGCCCGGCTTGCCGGCGGCTCCGGCGTCCCGGGCTTCCGGATAAGCGGTCCGCTGCGGCTCCTCTCCCGCCGACGCGCCGGAAGCCGGGACAGGCCCGGGAGCGCCCGCGACCGTTCCCGCACCCGGCGCCGCCTGCGCCCGCGCCCCGCACCCGCTAACCGTGGGGATCGGCTGCTGCGGCATCGCCTTCTGTCCGGCAGCCGGCTGAGCCTCCGGCGCAACCGCAGCGGCCGAAAGCGGCGCCTGCACAGCGCCGGAGCCGGATGCCGCGGGCCGTTCCGCCGCGCTTGGGCCGGCCCCCTGGGCCGCGGCTTCCGCCGGGCCCGCCTGCTGCCGCGGCAGCTGCGCAATGGCGTCCTCGGCCGTCCGACGGGCGCCTTCGGACAGCAAAGCCGCGCCCTCCGCAAGCAGGCCGAGCAGCCGGCCGGCCGCCTCGGCCTGTCCGCTGCCGGGCTTGGCCGCCGCCGCAAACGCCGCCAGCTGCGTCTCGAACGCCGCCAGCTGCGCATGCAGCGGCGGCCCGAACAGCGCCTGCCGCAGCGAAGCGATCGTCGCCTCCGTCGGCGCAAGGCCGCGCCGGAACGCCACGGCAGCCGCATTCGCCCATTCCTTGGCGCCGGCGCCCGCGGGTTTTGCCTCAAGAGCCTGCCGGAACCAGGCGGCGGTCTCTTTGTCGAGGGCGTAGCCGTCGCGCTTGAGCCCTCGGACCAAATCTTCCGCCCATTTCGCGTCGGGCAGGCCGAACGATTTCAGCGCGCCCCGCACCGTCTCGTTCGGAGCGGCTTCGGGCGCCTCCGCCAGCGGCTTCAGCACGATGAGGCCGCTTTGGGACTCGGGCTGGACTTGCAGCAGCGTCCCCCGGCCGACCGGCAGCTCCGCCTCGAGCCGCGCCCGCACTTTGACCCCGTTCACGTTAAGGACGGCTTCGCCATCATCCAGCATTTCCACGAGGACGCCCCTGACGATCTGTCCGATCCTCAATTCAAGCGCGCGGGCGCTTTCCGACGGCTGAACCTCGCCCATCATCGCCCGAAGCAACGAGCCGATATTGGCATTCATGCGTTGCCTCCTTTCCAAGAAAAAACCGATTGCCTGACGAAAATCCCGCACAATTTATGTATCGGCAGCAATCGCGCTCCATTCAAGCTAGAACAGTTCCTGCTGAACCGACAAAATCCCGCTCAAAAACGAATGGCGGTGCAATGGCGTAGGCCCGAGCGCCAGCAGCGCTTCCCGGTGCTCCTTCGTCGCATAGCCTTTGTTGGCGGCGATGCCGTATCCCGGATACATGACGTCCCAAACCTCGCGGCAAAGCCGGTCGCGGGTTACCTTGGCCACGATCGACGCGGCGCCGATCGATTGGCTTCGCGCATCGCCCTTGACGATGGCCGTCTGCGGGATGTCCACGGCGACCGTTTCCGCATCGACAAGCAGATGCTGGGGCGTGACGGACAGCCCCTCGACCGCCAGCTTCATCGCAAGCCGCGAAGCCTGGCGAATGTTGATCCGGTCGATCGTGGCGGCGTCGACGCGGGCGACCGACCACGCCTCCGCTTCCGCCAAAATCAGCTCGTACAGCCGCTCCCGCTTCTTTTCGCTCAATTGCTTCGAATCGTTGATGTCCTCCAGGACGGTTCCCGGACGGAAGACGACCGCCGCCGCGACGACATCGCCGAACAGGCAGCCTCTTCCCACCTCGTCCACGCCGGCGACGGCGACGAGGCCCCCGTCCCAAAGCTTTGTTTCGAATTCAAGCCGGTTCGGCTTTTGGTCAGATGATTCCACTACGCATTCCGCCTTCCCGGAAGTGATTTCGCATGATGACCCTATTGTCCATGAAACCGCCCTTTTTCGGCAAGTTTTTTTTCGTCCGGCCAAACGGCAAGTGCAACGAATCGTTCCGGTTCGGGTACAATCATTGTAGGTGATGGAAAATGAACATGGCCAAATTGCTGATCGGGTCCGGCATCGTGCTGATCGTCGCCGGCTTGCTTTGGATGCTGCTGGGCCGTTTTATCCACCTGGGCCGTCTGCCCGGCGATATCGTCGTCGAGAAAGAGAACTTCAAATTTTACTTTCCGCTCGCGACCTGCATTCTGTTAAGCGTGGCGCTCTCTCTTATCGCCTACCTGTTCCGGTGGCTGTCCAAGTGAAATCCGGCCGGCGACAAGAAGAAACGGCGCACCGTCCTTGCTCAAGTCAAGGACGATGCGCCGTTTCTCTTGGAAATCCATTGCCTTATGAATGTTGCTGGACGACCGGAGCCGCCTCGCTTTGTCTCGATATGAGCAGGTTCATTACAATGGCGGTCAGCGAGCCGGATACGATGCCGTTCTGCAGAAGCATCTTCGCGAAGTCCGGCAGCTGATCGAACATCTGCGGCAGCGTCGCCGAGCCCAGGCCGACCGCGATGCTGCAGGCGGCGATCAGCAGGTTGCCGTCCTTGCGCAGATCGACCTGCGACAGGATCGAGATGCCGGAAGCCGCGACCGAGCCGAACATGACAATCATGGCTCCTCCAAGCACCGCATTGGGAATGACGGTCGTCAAGGCGGCCAGCTTGGGCAGCAAGCCGAGAACCACCATGATCGCGCCGGCCGCAAAAATAACGTCCCGGGATTTGACCTTCGTCAGCGAGATCAGGCCGACATTTTGCGAAAACGCCGTGTAAGGGAACGCGTTGAAGATCCCGCCCAGCGTGATCGCAAGCCCTTCGGAGCGCAAACCGTTCACGATCTGCGCCGGTTCGACCTTCTGATCCGTCGCCTTGCCGACCGCCAGATAAACGCCCGTCGACTCCACCATGCTGACGATATTGACGAGAATCATCGTGATCACGGCCGTCAAGCTGATCTGGGGCGCGCCGAAGTAGAACGGTTGCGCGATGCTGACCCAGGAAGCTTCCCCGACGGACGAGAAGCTGACGACGCCCATGAAGTAACCGGCAAGCGTACCGGCCGCCAAGCCGACCAGTACGGATATCGCCCGCATAAATCCTTTGGACAGACGGTTCACGGCCAAAATGACGATCAGCGTGACAACGGCCAACAGCAGATTGCGCGGCTCGCCGAAATCGGCGCTGCCCTGCCCGCCTGCCGCGTTGTTCATCGCGACGGGAATCAGCGACAGCCCGATGATCGTAACGACCGAGCCGATGACGATCGTGGGGAAGAACCTTAACATCTTCCCGTACAAAGGAGCGGCCAGCACGACGAATAAACCGGATAAGATCACGGCCCCGTATACGGTAGCCAGGTTCGAAGACGACGCAATGGCGATAATCGGTCCGACGGCGGTAAACGTGCAGCCCAATACGACGGGAAGCCGGCTTCCGAAATATTTGGTCCCCATTGTCTGCAAAATCGTGGCGATCCCGCAGGTGAACAAGTCGGCGGCGATCAGATAAGCCATCTGGGCGGCGGTCAAGTGGAGCGCTCCCCCGACGATCAGAGGCACGACGACAGCCCCCGCGTACATCGCCAGCACATGCTGGAAGCCTAAGGCAAAGACTCTTTTTTTGGTTAACATCCTATACCGTCTCCTTGACGCGATGGATTGAGCTTTCTTCTATAAACTGAATCTCGCCCGGCGACATCGAAGCGATGCGTGCCAGCGAATGAACCCTGACGTCCATCTCCTCCAGCAGACGTCGGCCTTCCTGGAAGCTTTTCTCGATCACGCAGCCTACGCCTGCCAGCTTCGCCCCGGATTCCCTGACGATCTTGATCAGCCCCGCAAGCGCGGCTCCCGTCGCCAGAAAATCGTCCACGATCAGCACCCGGTCGTCCGGGCCCAGATATTTTCGGGAAATGCTGACCTGATACGTCTCCCCCCGGGTGAACGAATGCACCTGCGCCGAATATACCTCTTCGGAGAGCGTAACGGCTTTTTTCTTTTTCGCATAAATAAACGGCACGTTCAGCGCGATCCCCGTCGCCATCGCAAATTGTATGCCGCTGGCTTCAATGGTGAGCACCTTCGTTACCGGTTCGTCCGCAAAGATTCGCCCAAACTCGCGTCCGATCTCCAGGGCAAGCTGCGTATCCACCTGGTGATTCAGAAACGAATCGACTTTCAGCACCTTATCGGACAAAATCAATCCCTCTCGGCGTATCCGTTCCAAGAGCACTTCCATCGCCATCTACCGTCCCTTTCTGCATGAAAAAAAGGGACAAGCTCCTTGAGCGGTTTCTCAAGTGAAGCTTGTCCCGGGGATTCATCCCTTATGGCGGCACTTCAAGTGCCAGCATCGCCGGACCGGTCCCCGTTTCGCTGAAGGACGGAATCCGGAATGCACTCGCTATCACTCATAGTCGGACGATTACAGTGGTCGTCCGGTAGAAACTTATGGGCCATATTCCCAAAATTATATGAGCTCGTATGCAATTGTACGATGACTATACTACACACTCTTTCTTATCGTTTCAAGAGAAAAATCGCCGTTTCGATATTTTGGCAAGGTTCCGCCGGTGCGAATGCCCTTATCGGACCGGCGCTTCCAGCGTGATCCGGCCGAGCTTGCCGGACCGCAAATCGCGCAGCAGCACGCCGGAAGCCTTCTCGTAGTCGATTCGCCCGCCGCTTCCGACGCATCCGCGCCGCCGTCCGATCTCTTCCAGCACTTCGGCGGCAGCCGCCAAATCGGGCAAATCCTCCGGAAGCTCCGTCAGTCCGTAACGTTCCGCAAGCGCTTCGCGGTACGTCTTCGTCAGCCAGCGAAGCGTAAAGCAGGCCACTTCCTCGATCGGCAAAATTTCCTCTTTGATCGCGCCCGTCGCCGCAAGCCGGAATCCGACCTCGGGGTCCTCGAACTTCGGCCACAAGATTCCCGGCGTGTCCAGCAATTCGAGATCCCCGCCGGTGCGAATCCATTGCTGGCCTTTCGTCACGCCCGGGCGGTCGCCCGTCACCGCCGCGTTTCTGCCCGCCAGGCGGTTAATGAGCGTCGACTTCCCTACGTTGGGGATGCCTACGATCAGCGCGCGGGCGGGCCTCGGACGCATGCCCTTGCTGATTTGGCGCTCGATCTTCTCCTTCAGCAGGACCTTGACCCGGCCGGGGATGTCCCGAACGCCGCTTCCCGTATTCGCGTCGATGGCCAGCACCTCGCGGCCGAGCGCGCGGAAGTGCTCGCTCCAGCGCACGGTCGCCTCCGCATCCGCCAAGTCGGCCTTGTTGAGCAGAAGCAGGCGCGGCTTGCTCCCGACGATCTCGTCGATCATCGGGTTGCGGCTCGACTCGGGCACGCGTGCGTCCAGCAGTTCGAACACGACGTCGATCAGCTTCAGCTTCTCTTCGATTTGCCGTTTGGCCCGGGTCATGTGGCCCGGAAACCATTGTATGGTCATATTGCATCCCTCCGCGATTTCCGTCCGGCAGAGGGACCAAGGCGCTTGTCCTTACCAGCCGCGACCGATATATTTTATTTTATTTAACGGCCAAAAGATCAATTCGGCCCGCCCGACCACCCGGTCCATTTTAACGAACCCGATCATCCGGCTGTCCTTGCTGTCCGGACGGTTGTCGCCAAGCACGAACAGCTCGCCTTCCGGAACCGTCGTCTCCTGGAACTGTGAATTCGGGTAGTCGCTGTTGAAGCTTTTCTCATTATAAAGGCCGCCTGCGGCATGAGCCCGTTCGTACGCTTCCTTCAGGTAAGGCTCCTCGATCGCTTCGCCGTTCACATAAACGGTGTCTCCGTCGACTTTCACCGTGTCTCCCGGCGTCGCAATGACCCGCTTGATATAATCCCGGCCTTCTTCGGGCACATGAAACACGATGACTTCGCCTCGTTTCGGCGCGCGGAAGTCGTACAAAATTTTATTGACGATAATCCGCTCCCCGTTCCAGAAGTTCGGCTCCATCGAAGAGCCGTCCACGATGAACGGAGAAACGAGCAGCCAGCGGATGACGAACACGAGTATGGCCGCGATCGCCAGCGCCTTGATCCATTCCACCAGCTCGCTCTTTTTGCGGGGGCCTGCCGGCTTGACCGTCCCGGGCGCTTTGCCGCTTCCCGCGGCCGCCGCGCTTCCGGCAACGGCATGCATGCCGCCCGCTTCATCGGACTCATGCCCGGATGAGGCGTGTGATGCTCCCAAGCGTTCTCCCGTTCCGGTGCCCGCATTTGTTCCGGCTTGCTCCGCCGTTTCGCCACTTTTCCAATCACGCGACTGATCCATGTCGATTCGCCTCTTTCCCGAGTCCGTCTTTTTCGAAATCGTCTGATGTCAACGCGTATTTTAGGGGAAATGCAAAAAGGAGGACTTGAACGTAAGCCAAGCCCCCCTTTTGATTAGCCTTATCGAATTTCCTTGATACGAGCAGCTTTGCCGCGCAGGTTGCGCAGGTAGTACAGCTTCGCACGACGGACTTTGCCGCGGCGCGCCACTTCGATCTTCTCGATGCGGGGCGAATGCAGCGGGAAAGCGCGTTCTACGCCGACGCCGTACGAAATTTTGCGCACGGTGAACGTTTCGCTGATGCCGCCGCCACGGCGTTTGATCACAACGCCTTCGAACAGCTGGATACGTTCACGGGAACCTTCGACAACCTTGACGTACACTTTAAGCGTGTCGCCCGGACGGAAGTTCGGAATGTCCTTGCGCAGTTGTTCTTGCGTAATCTCTTGAATCAGATTCATGGATACCACTCCTTCCACCATAGACGTTCGTACCCGCTCCACAAGTCCGTTGACCGCTTCATGGCGTGCAGAGGACCGTCCGATTTTTCGCCTTTTGCCCGTTTTGAACAACGGAGCATCCGGCATACACAACATCTGAAATTTTATCACACCCGCCAGGTAAAAACAACCTTATATTTCGTTATTCGTCCCGTTTTGCACCTCTTCGAGCCAACGGCGCTCCTGCTCGGTCAGCTCCGCATTCCGAAGCAGGTCCGGACGGCGCTTGGCCGTGCGAAGCAGCGACTGCCGGCGCCGCCATTTGTCGATTTCCGCGTGATTGCCCGAAAGCAGCACATCCGGCACCTTCCAGCCGCGGAATTCGGGCGGCCGCGTATAATGCGGGTGTTCGAGCAACCCGTCGCTGAACGAGTCGCGGGCCGCCGACTGGTCGTTGCCGAGAACGCCGGGCAAAAGCCTGACGACCGCGTCGATCACGACCATCGCCGGAAGTTCGCCTCCGGTCAGCACATAATCGCCGATCGACAGCTCGTCCGTGACCAGATGCTCGCGAATGCGCTCGTCGAAGCCTTCATAGTGGCCGCAAATAAACACGAGATGCGATTCGGCGGCCAGTTCCCGGACCTTGGCCTGCGTCAGCGGTTCCCCTTGCGGGCACATGAGGATGATGCGCGGGGACGAACGGGAAGGCTCGACGCTCAACCGTCCGTCCTTCTCGCCGGGCGCGCTCTCCCGGAGCGGCTCTTCCCGCTCCTTACGCTCTTCCCGATCCGCGCGCTCTTCGCCGCCAGGCTCCGCTTCCGCTCCTTCCCGCTCCTCCATCCGGGCGGACCGGATCACCGATTCGACCGCGGCAAAAATCGGCTCGGGCTTGAGCACCATCCCCCCGCCTCCGCCGTACGGCGTATCGTCCACCGTATTGTGCTTGTTGTTCGCGAAATCGCGGAAGTTGACCGTCGACAACTTCACCTTGCCGCGCTCCCGCGCTTTTCCCAAAATGCTGCTGCCGAAGACCCCCTCGAACATTTCGGGAAAAAGCGTCAAAACGTCGATCCGCATGCTACAGCAGCCCTTCCATCAGATGAACTTTGACCGTCCGCCCGGGAACGTCCACTTCCAGCACGACCTCGTCGATGACGGGAAGCAGCACGTTGCCGCCTTTCGGCCGTTTGACGACCCAAACATCGTTGGCCCCCGGCGACAGCACGTCTGTAATGACCCCCAATTTCTCGCCATCCTCGGTGACGACGGTGGCGCCGACGATGTCGCGCACGTAGTACTCGCCTTCCCCGAGCTCGACCCGGTCCTCGTCCCGTACCTTCAGTTCCCATCCTTTGTATTTCTCGACGAGATTGATATTGTCGTAGCCTTTCAGCTTCAGAATGAACAGATTTTTGTGCTCGCGGGCGCCCTGCACTTCCACTTCGAGCGCCGCTTCGGCTCCCGCCCCGGGCGGACACAGCAGCAAGCGGCTTCCGTTACGGAAGCGCACATCCGGAAAATCCGTATGCGGCCACACCTTGATTTCGCCTCGGATGCCGTGAGTATTGACGATTTTGCCGACGTTAAGCAAACGCTCTTCCGTCACGGAAGCAGCCTCCTTCTATGTTCAAGACTCCGGACTCATTTTACCCTTTTCGGTTCGCCAAAAAAAGTCCGGGCATGCCAAACGCAGCCCGGACCTTCCTTTTTGCCTTATTCCGATTTGATGTCCACGATGACGCGCTTCCGCTCCTTGACCGCAGCGGAAGTGACGACAGTGCGCAGCGCTTTCGCAATGCGCCCCTGCTTGCCGATGACTTTGCCGACATCGTCTGGATGAACGGACAGCTCGTACACCAGGCCGCGCGCGTCCTCCTTGACTTGAATCTGCACGTCTTCCGGATGATCCACCAACGCTCGGGCGATAACCCGAATCAATTGTTCCATGGCCTATGCCCTCCGGGAATCCGACGTTACTTCTGAAGCTTGGATTCGTGGAATTTTTTCAGAACGCCGGCACGGCTAAGAAGATTGCGGACCGTCTCGGAAGCCTGCGCTCCGTTTTGCAGCCATTTCAGCGCTTTTTCCTCGTCGATTTTCACTTCAGCGGGTTGCGCAACCGGGTTGTAGTACCCGATCTCCTCGATGAAGCGGCCGTCGCGCGGGGAACGGGAATCGGACACGACCACGCGATAGAAAGGAGCTTTATGAGCGCCGATGCGTTTCAGACGAATGCGTACTGCCATTTCAACTTTCACCTCCTTAACAAAATCCACTTCCGCGTCAAAACGGGAATCGCATGTTTTTGCCGCCCAGCATGTTTTTGAGGCCTTTCAGGCCGCCTTTGGGACCTTTGGGACCCATCATGCCGGAAAACTGCTTCATCATCTTCTTCATTTCCTCGAATTGCCGGATCAGCTTGTTCACTTCGGCAAGCGACGTCCCGCTGCCCGCGGCGATCCGCTTGCGGCGGCTGTAGTTGATGATTTCCGGTTTCTGCTTCTCCGCCTTCGTCATCGACTTGACAATCGCCTCGGTACGCGCGATTTGCTTTTCGTCGATTTTGAAGTTGGGCATGTTCTTCAGTTTGTTCATGCCCGGCAGCATGTCGAGAAGCTGGTCAAGCGGGCCGAGCTTGCGGACCTGCTCCATCTGCTCGAGGAAATCCTCGAACGTAAACTCGGCGTTCCGCATCTTGCGTTCCAATTCTTTCGCTTTTTCGGCATCGATGTTGGACTGCGCCTTCTCGATCAGCGACAGCATATCGCCCATGCCGAGAATCCGCGACGCCATCCGGTCGGGGTGAAACGGCTCCAGCTGGTCGATCTTCTCGCCCATCGACGCGAACTTGATGGGACAGCCGGTGACGGCCTTGACGGACAGCGCCGCGCCGCCCCTCGTATCGCCGTCGAGCTTCGTCAGCACGACGCCGGTCAGCTCCAACTGCTCGTGGAAGCTTTTGGCCACGTTCACCGCTTCCTGACCCGTCATCGCGTCGACGACGAGCAGCACCTCGTCGGGTTTGACCGCCGCATGAATCTGCTTGATCTCCTCCATAAGCGCCTCGTCGATCTGCAGGCGGCCGGCGGTATCGATCAGCACGTAATCGTTGCCCTGCTCTTTCGCATGCTGGACGCCCTGCTTTGCGATCTCCACCGGGCTGACCTTGTCGCCCAGCGAGAACACCGGCACCCCGATCTGTCCCGCCAGCACTTCCAACTGTTTGATCGCGGCGGGACGGTAAATGTCGCCCGCGACGAGCAGCGGCTTGTGATTCTGCGATTGGAGCAGCTTCGCAAGCTTGGCGGTGAGCGTCGTCTTCCCCGCGCCCTGCAAGCCGGCCATCAGAACGACGGTCGGCGGCTTGTTCGATTTCGCCAGCTTCGCCTGGGTGCCGCCCATCAGCTCGATCAGTTCTTTGTGCACGATGTCGACGACGACCATGCCCGGCGTGAAACTCTTTTGAACCTCCGCCCCGACCGCCTTCTCTTTCACCTTCGCGATGAAATCCTTGACGACCTTAAAGTTGACGTCGGCTTCGAGCAAGGCCAGCCTGACTTCGCGCATCGCTTCGTTAACGTCGTCCTCCGACAGCTTGCCTTTGCCTCTCAGCTTGCCGAACACATTCTGCAGCCGTGTCGTCAATCCTTCAAACGCCATGCCCGATCCCCTCCTTCCGCTCCGAATTTGCCCCGTTAGCCGGGCTCGCATTTTCGATTGGCAAAACGCTGTCCGCCGACCGCAGCATCGCTACCGTATCCAGAAGCGGCTTGCGCCACTGCGCCGGAAGCTCGCCGATCTGCCGCTCCAGCCGGTCGAGCCCCTGCTGCAGCCGCTCGTGGCGGACCGTCAGGGACAGCTTGGCTTCGTATTCTTCCAGGATCTGCTCCGCCCGCTTAAGGTGTTCGTACACCGCTTGCCGACTGATGTCAAAATCTTCGGCAATCTCGCCAAGGGAGTAGTCGTCTTGATAATAGCATTTCAGAAAGGTCTGCTGCTTCTCCGTCAGCAGCGGACCGTAGAAGTCGAACAGCACGTTCATGCGGTTCGTCTTCTCCAGCGCATTCTCCCCATGCACAAAGGCTCACCCCTCGCCTGTCAAGGAAAAGCACTTTACAGCGATTCAACTTAGTCTATGTTACGCAATTCTCCCGCCGATGTCAAGCGAAAAGACTTAACACCGAAAACTCTTTTCGACCGCGGCCTCCGAACAGGATCCCGCTCGCTGCCGTTCCCCGGAACGGCCCCTGCAAAGTACGCGCTCGCGCTCCCTTTTACGCGGTATCCCCTTCGCTCAGGACCATGTGCGGCAGCGCCTTTTTATTCAGTATCCCTTCCGTTCAGGACGATGCGTGACAGCTCCCTTTTACGCGGTATCCCCTTCGCTCAGGACCGTGTGCGGCAGCGCCTTTTTATTCGGGTATCCCTTCCGTTCAGGACGATGCGTGACAGCTCCCTTTTAAGCGGTATCCCCTTCGTTCAGGACGAGATGCGGAAGCGCTTTTTTTATGCGGCATTCCTTTCGTTCAGATCGGTCATCATGCGCTCTATCCTGAATGAAGGGGATATGGAAATGAAGGGGCGTTGATGCCCTCTGTCTCCTGAGCGTAGGGGATACCTAAGTAAAAGGAAGAAAAACATAAATAATGGAGAAAACGGCGATTGACGCCGAAACGAAAACCAGCCTCAATACCGGGCCCAAACGGCCGGTCTTGAGACTGGTCGCAAAAACGAAAGCGCAATGCAACCGCGGGTCAACGCCGTAAAGTCAGTGCCTCAAAGAAACCGCCATAGAGTTTATGCCGCAAAGTTTACGCCGTAGAGTATACGCCCTAAAGTCAACGCCATAAGGTCAACTGCCCCGATAAGTGCTGTATCCGCCGGGGGCGACCAGCAGCGGGACGTGGTAATGGGCCTGCGGATCGCCGATGACAAACCGGACCGGGATCCATTCGAGAAAGCCCTCGCCCGCCGTTCCGCGGAAATACCCCGCGGCGTCGAACATCAGCTCGTAAATGCCCGCCGCCATCTCTTTGCCGGACAGCAGAGGCTCACCCAGCCGTCCGTCTTCGTTGGTGAAGGCTTCCCGCAGCATGGTGCGCGCTCCCTTTTCCGCGAGCCGCAGCCGCCACAGCTGAACGCGCATGCCCGCAGCCGGCTTGCCTTGGGATACGTCCAGCACATGCGTCGTCAGCCGGCCGCTCATGCTTCGCCCGCCGCCAGGTCGTCGCGCGTCATCGTGAAGCCCTGAAAGCCGAACGGCGGACGCGGTTCCGTAAAGACGCCGGGCTCCGTGCCCGACTTGGGCTCGACAACCGCCTCCCACGTGCGGTTGTTCGATTCGAAGCGCACTTCGGCCAGTTGCGGGAAGCGAGACAAGATCCGGCGGGCGATCTGATAAATCAGGGACTGGATCGAGGGCGAGTTCTTTTCATGGAAAACGTGATGGGCCAAATCCCGGATTTGCTCGGCAGCCACATAGTTGCCTCTGGTCGCGTCCAGGGCGTCGTTTACGTCCGCATAACGCCAATGAATGTCGAGAAAAATGAAGAGAGGCCGGTCGTAGCTGTCCGGAAGCGTCGTATATTCGTCCCGGACGAAGCCATAGAACGAGCTGCCGCTCACCTTGATCAGCTGCAGGTCCGACAGGCTGCACTCCAGCGACCGGATTTCGCAGCCCGCATCCGTCCGCACGAGCGACATGGCGGCGCTGGCGTGATCGTTATGGCTGCGCCGGTAGACGAGCCCGCTCGGCACGAATCCGTTCTCTCCCCGCACTTCGAGAGGCAGAAACGGAATCCGGCGGGCGCTCAGCTCGATCGCTTCCATATGCGCATATTTCGCCAAAAACTTTTCGCTGATATAAAAGAGAAGCCCTTCCGTCGTGCTGCCTTCGTACCCCGCGGTCTCCCGCAAGATGAAGTTTTTCATCGAATCGGTGGCGACCACGCGCGAATTGTCCCCTTCGGTAAACGAAGTAAGCAGCTCTTCCCCGCTGACCGAGAACGTGATGTTGTGGGCGAAAATGACGTTCGCATCGCCGGAATACGGAGATTCCGGGATGGGCTTGACGGCAAGCGGCGCGGCATAGGTGCGATAGTTATAAACGTCTCCTTTTCCGTAATAAAGCGTTCGTCCGTTGGCCAGTTTCAGCATAGGTCCGTCCTCCCCGGTTCATTGTTTTCGTTATGGATCAAATCCGCCAAGCGGAAGCCGGCAATCCGCCCGATTTCGCTCAGCGCCTGCTCGCGCTCTTCCGCGGCCGAGCGGCTGATGCGCTCCTGCATGGCGGCGAGAATATCGCTCTTGCTTTTGCCGCGAACGGCAAGGATAAAAGGGAATCCGAATTTGCCTACATACCGCTTGTTCAAATCGTGGAACCGTTCGTATTCCTCCTGCGTCAGCCGGCTGAGACCGGCGCTTTGCTGCTCCGCCGCGGAATAGCCGCTGACGGCCAGCCGCGTCCCGAGATCGGGATGGGCCAGCAGCAGCGAATCGATCCGGTCCTGCGGAGCGCCGCGAACGATCCCCATCATCGCTTCGTGCAGTTCCCGCACGGAAGCGAAAGGACGCAGCGTCCATGCGCCCTCGGCGACCCAAGGGGAACACTCGAAAATCCCGCCTAATGCTTCGACAAACTCGCTGCGGTCCATACGGTTAATCGCCTGCAGCGTCATTTTTTGCCCGGTCGGCTTCATTTCCAATACCCCTTGTGCACCGCGACGACTTCGGCTTCGATTTCCGGAAACGGCCCGATCACCACGATCGGTTTCCTTCCTCTTGCGAACACTTCCCTGCACGGCAGATCCAGCGTCAGATTCCGCTCGTCGTCGCCCGTAAGCTCCGCCAGCAGCGATTCCGTAATCCCGTATACGACGCGGCCGACGTTGCCCCAATAAATCGCCCCCGCGCACATGGCGCACGGCTCTGCCGTCGTATAGAGCGTGCAATCCCAAAGCTCGTCTTTGGTAAAACGCTTCGAAACGACCCGCATCAGCGCCGCTTCCGCATGCCCTGTGCAGTCGCGCTCCGTCATCTCGACGTTGCCCTGCTCCCATAAAATACGGCCGTCTTTGCCGACCAGCAACGCCCCGAACGGCGTATTTCCCGTTTGTCTCGCTTTCTGCGAGATTTCGACGCTTCGGCGCAAATACGCCAGATGGTATTCCTTATCGTTCGGCTTGTCACTTCTTCCGTCTCGCTCACGCGCTCTCATGCCGTCCCGCATGCCGTCGCCCCCCCTTGCTCCGCCGCCTTCAGCACGGAACGGATGATTCCGCCGTATCCCGTGCAGCGGCACAGATTGCCGGACAGCGCCTCTTCGATTTCGGCCATGGAAGGCTCCGGGTTCTTGTTCAGCAGCGCGGTGACCGTCACGATCATGCCCGGCGTGCAGTAACCGCACTGATAACCTCCCTCCTCCAAAAAGCACTTCTGAACGCGATTCAGCGCGCCGTCCGCAGCCAGGCCTTCGATGGTCGTAATGCTTTTGCCCTGGCATTGATAGGCCATCGTCAGGCAGGAGTTGACCGGCTTGCCGTCCACCAGCACCATGCACGCGCCGCAGCGGCCGATGTCGCAGGACCGCTTCGTACCGGTCAAATTCAAATCTTCGCGCAAAATGCAAAGCAGCCGCTTCGCCGGCGGAACGTCAACCGATACCGGACGATCGTTGATTACGCATTGCAACGTAAACGTCTCGGCCGCGCTTGCGAGCTTTGGATCGATCATCGCCATTCCACCGCCTTGTTCAAAAATACGGGCTTCTCCAGAAGCAGCGCCGGGTCGATCGGAAGCTTGTTCACCCGCTTGCCGACCGCATCGTGCACCGCCGCCGCAATCGCCGGAGCGAGCCCGACCGAACCGATCTCGCCGACTCCGCGCGGGCCGTGCTTGTCTCCTTCCGGCAGCTCCTCGATCGGAAGCACCTCGAATCCGCCGCTCAGCTCCGCGATCGTCGGAATCAGGTACGTGTCCAGATTGCGGGTCAGGTACATCCCTTTGTCCATCACGGCGTCTTCCGTCAAAGCGAACCCGAGCGCCATGCCGCTGCCGCCTTCGATCTGGCCGAGATAGCCCTGCGGATTGACGACCGGACCTGCGGCGACCGCGTGAAACTGGTCCAGGAGCTTGACGCGTCCGGTAAGCGTGTTGACCTCGACCTTCACCGCAACCGAAGCATACGTGTACAGGTAATGCGCCCCGACGCGGTCTACGGGCGAAGTCGGATACGCAAATTTCGTCTCGGCGACGATCGGTTCGCTTGCCGTCTTTGCGAGTTCGCCGTAGGAGATCAGCAGGCTCCCCGATTCGGCGTCCCGAATGCCGCCGCGGCCGAGAACAAGCTTCTCCATGCCGACGCCGAGCGCGCGGGAGGCCTGCTTGCGCAACGCCGTTGCAAACGGAGGATGCAGCCGCTTCAGCGCCTGCCACATCATGCTGGTCGCCCGGGAGGCGGTGCTTGAACCGCTGTCCGGCACGGCGTCGGTATCGCCGATGACGATCCGCAAATCCTGCGCGTCGAAGCCGAACTGTTCGATCAGCATTTGCTCCAAGGAGGCGATAAGCCCCTGGCCGAATTCCTCGTACCCGAACGCCGCCTCGATCTTGCCGTCGCCCGCCAGCGTCAGGCGTCCTCCGGCGGGATCGGGAATCCCGACGCCCAGGCCCGCTCCGTGCATGACCAGCGCGGCGCCGTACCCTGTTTTGATCCAGGGCGGCCGCGTTTCGGAGCGGTTGCCGGCGGCCGCCTTCTCCTTCCACAAGCGGCAATCCGCCAGCGCCTCCCACACTTGCCGCGCCCCGTCCGTCTGCGCGATCGGCTGGCCGAGCGGACCCGGGTCGCCGGGCTGCCGCATGTTCATCAGCCGGAACGTCCACGAATCGATGCCGAGCTTCTCCGCGAGCCGATCCATTTGCCCTTCCAGGGCGAAGATGGCCTGATTGCCGCCGAAGCCGCGGAATTCGCCGGACATCCCGTTGTTCGTGAACACCGATACGCTTTCCACCTTGACCGCGCCGAAACGGTACGGCCCGATGACATGCTCGACGGCGAAATTCAGCACCTCGGCGCTGAGCGTCGAATACGGTCCCGCGTCGGAAACGATCCTCACCTGGTGGGCGAGTAGCCTGCCGTATTCGTCCGTGCCGGTCTTCATGGTGATTTTCATCGGATGGCGCTTCAGTCCCGCGCGCACCGATTCCCAGCGGGAGTTGTGCAGCTTGACCGGGCGGCCGCAGGCGAGCGCGAGCAGCGCGCCGTACGGCTGCACGTTCAATTCGTCCTTCCCCCCGAACGAGCCCCCGATCGGGCTGGAAACGACGCGAATATCCGCTTCCGGACGATTCAGAATGCGAGCCAACTGCATCCGGTCCATAAACCCGTGCTGGGTCGGCGCGTACACGGTCAGCCGGCCGTTCGGCTCGGGAACGAACAGGCCTCCTTCGGTCTCCATGTACGTGTGCATCTGCCTGGGCGTAGAATAGGTTTCCTCCACAATATGCCGGCACGCCGCAAAGCCCGCTTCCACGTCCCCGCAGCCGTAATCGCTCCGGTGCAGCACGTTGCCGTGCTCGAACAGTTTTACACTGTCCGGAGCAAGCGCCGACTCCGGATCGTCCACGACGGGAAGCGGCTCGTAGTCGACCTCGATCTGCGTCAAGGCGTAAGCCGCCAATTCTTCGGTTTCGGCCGCGACGGCGGCGACCGCGTCGCCGATAAAACGCACCCGGTCCTCGCAAAATACCGGCTGGTCGGGCCTTGCGATGCCGAACCGGTTCAGGCCCGGAACATCCGCGCTCGTCAGCACGGCGCAAACGCCCGGAATCGCTTTGGCCTTCTCCGTGCGGATCGATACGATTCTCGCATGCGGATAAGGGCTTCTCAGCACGCGGCCGTGCAGCATGCCCGGCAAGGACAAATCCGTCAAATACGGCAGGCGCCCGGTCACTTTGTCCGGCCCGTCGGGACGGACGCGCCACCTGTCGCCGCTTGTCGTCCGGTTCAGCGGCATGACGGTCCCTCCTTCCCTCCGGCAGCTTCGCCGGCCACGGTCAGCTTCCACAGCTCGGTGACGACCAAATTGGCTGCCGTCAGTTTGCGGTACATGTCCGGCGCGAACGGATCCGGCGCCGGCGCGTAATCCGCGGCCACTTGTTCATAAACCTCGCCAAGCGCATCCGGATCGGGCATGCGGCCCGTCAGCAGCTCTTCCGCCCGCTTCAGCCGCGCCGGAACGGTCTGGCCTCCGCCCGCCGAAATCCGGATGCCGGTTAGGCGGCCATCCGGCTCCAGGCTGCCGCAGAGCGCCACGGTAACGAGCGAAGGCGTAAACGCCTCCCTGCGGCCGACTTTATGGAAAGCGAAAAATCGCTTTGCGTTCGCTATCGAATCGTCCCCGCCCAGCGGGATCCGGACTTGCGCAAGCAGGCGGACGCGGGCGCGATCCGATATCGGTTCGGACAGCCAGTCGGCCAGCTTCTCCGTTCGCTCTCCGTCCTCGCCGATCCAAACGAGCGAAGCGTCCGCCGCCAGCAGCGCCGGCAGCGAGTCCCCGGTACGGGAGACAATGTTGCCGCCGATCGTGGCCACATTCCGCACCGACCAGCCGGCGATCGTCCGGATGGCCTGCGCCACGATCGGCGCGTGCCGTCCGAGAAGCGGATTGTTCAGGCAATCGTCCAGTGCCGTAAGCGCCCCGATCGCCAGATCGCCGTCTTGCAGCCAGATGCCCGACAGTCCTTCGATCGAGCCCAAATCGATCAAATGCCTGGGGATCGCCTCCGTCCCCGCCTCCCACCGGGTTCGAAGCAGCGTGCCGCCGGCCGCGAAGACCGCGTCCGCGCCGAGCGCCCGCTTCCACGCGACCGCTTCCTCCGGCGTCCGGGGCCGCCATACGAAGGGAGATAGAAGGATCTCCTCGTGACGTAAAGCCATCCTTGTCCCCTCCCATCCAGTCGTTTATGGACTTAATAACGCTGTTCCCGAATGTACGGGATGCCGAGCGCTTCGGGAGCGCCCGTCGGCTTGTTGCGGTTTCGCCAGCCCAAATACATCAACACGAGAATCGTGACGACATACGGAATCATTTTCAGGAAATAAGAAGGAATGCTGCTGCCGATGAGCTGAATTTTAAAGCCGATCGTGTCCATCACGCCGAAGAAATAAGCGCAGAACAGCGCGCGCAGCGGGTTCCACCGGGCAAAGATGATGAGCGCGACCGCGATCCAGCCGCGTCCGGCCGTCATGCCTTCGATCCAGGTCGGCGAATACGCGAGCAGCAAATCCGCGCCGGCCAGCCCGATCAGCATCGAGCCCGCAACGGCATAGCCGTACTTCAAGAGCTGGACGCGAATGCCCATGACGTCGGCCGTAGCCGGATCGTCGCCGATCGCCCGCAAATGCAGCCCCAAGGAAGTTCGATGGATGAACAGATGCAAAACGATGACAAGGGCGAAGCTGAACCAGGTCAGCACGTCCAGATGGGCGAAAATGTCCCCGATCACCGGCAGCGGCTCAAGAAACGGCAAATCGAACTTCGGCACGGAACCGGGAATCGGAGTGCCGGCAATGGATTTACCCAGGTAGGCGCTGAGCCCGCTCCCGAACAGCGTCATCGCAAGGCCGCTGACGACCTGGTTCGTACGCAGCGTCACGCACATGAACGCGTGCAGGAGCCCGAGCGCGGCGCCTACGCCGGCGACGGCAAGCAGCGAGGCGATAAAGCTGCCGGTATGAAGGTACGTCATGCAGGCGGTGACCGCTCCCATCAGCATGATGCCCTCCGCGCCCAGTTGGATTATGCCGGACCGCTCGTTCAAAATGCCGCCGAGCGTGGCGAAGAGCAGCGGCGTTCCGGACGCGATGGCCGCGACCGCCAATTGAATGAACCATTCCATGACCGAACACCCCTCTCAACCGTTGCGCCGCAAGCGGAACTTGGCCGCCATGTTGCCGGCGATCAGAAAGAACAGAATCGCGCCTTGCAGCATGGTGGAAATCGAAGACGGAAGGCCGAGCGTCTGCACGCTGTAGCCGCCGACGATCAGGCCGCCGAACAGCACGGAAGCGGCGACGAGCCCGAGCGGATGCAGCTTGGCGATCCAGGCGACGATAATGGCGGTGTAGCCGTAGCCGGGCGAGATGCCGTACATCAGCCGGTGCGCGACGCCGGACACTTCGCTCATGCCCGCGATTCCCGCAAGCGCCCCGCTGACGATCATGACGATCAGGATGTTCCGCTTGAGGTTAATGCCCGCATGTTTGGCCGCCTCGGGATTCGCGCCGATCAGCCGCAGCTCGTAGCCCCAGCGGGTGTAGCGAATCATGAACGCGTATAAAGCGACGGCCGCAAGCGCGATCACCAGGCCGAAGTGAAGGCGGGTGTCGCCCAGAACCGGCAGCGTCTGCGCTTCGGTGAACATCGGCGTTCCCGGAAAATTGAACCCTTTCGGGTCTCTCCACGGATCGAACACGACGTAGTCGAGCGCCAGCAACGCCACATAATTCAGCATCAAAGAGGTAATGAGCTCGTTGACCTGAAAATACGTCTTCGGGATCGCCGTCAACGCTCCCCAGATTCCGCCCGCGGCGATCGCAAAGACGATCATCAGCGGAATCGACGCGTAAAACGGCAGGCCGGGAAAATAGATCGTAACCGCAGTCGCGGCGATGGCGCCGGCGACAAATTGCCCTTCCGCGCCGATGTTCCAGACGGATATCCGGTAGGCGATCGATACGCCCAGGCCGCACAGCAGCAGCGGGATGGCTTTGACCAGCGTTTCCGTAATGCCGAATTCGCTGCCGAACGCGCCTCTAAGCATTTTCCCGTAGACCTCGACCGGGTTTTTGCCGTTGGCGGCAATGAAGACGGCGCACAGCAGCAGGGCGAGGACGACCGACACGATCGTCATCCACCACGGGCTTTCCTTGCGGGCCGGATCGATCTCAAGCCGGAAGGAAAACCGCCCCTTTGCAGCCGGGGTCTCCTGCTCGCCGATCAAGGCGGCGGCCGAACGTTCGCTCATACCGCCTCCTCCTTCGCACGCTGCAGCCCGGCCATATACATCCCGATAGTTTCCCGGTCCGCGTCTTCCCGGCCTATTTCTGCCGCGATGCGTCCGTTGTAGAGGACCAAAATCCGGTCGGAGAGCTGCATGATTTCATCCAAGTCCTCGGAAATGAGCAGCACGCTTTTCGAGGCGCCGCGCAACTCGTTTAGCAACCGGTGCACCCCTTCCGCCGCGCCGACGTCGAGCCCCTGCGTCGGATGAACGGCCACCATCAGCAGCGGCTGCCGATCGATCTCGCGGGCAAGCAGCAGCTTCTGCTGGTTGCCCCCGGACAGCTGGCCGACCGGCGTATCGAGACTTGGGGTTTTGACGTCGAACCGCTCGACCAGTTGCTGAGACCACCTCCGGTTGCTTCCTGTAAGCAAGAAACCGTACTTCGAGCGCTCAGGCGACCGGTACGTTTTGGCCAACAGATTGTCGACGGCGCCCAGACTGCCCGCAAGGCCGCTCTTCATCCGGTTTTCCGGCACATGCGAAATGCCGGCTTCGATCGCCGCGCGAACGGACGCGGTTTTGAATTCCTTGCCGTTAAAGACGATGCTGCCTTTCTTCCACGGAAGAAGACCGCTGAGCACCTCGGCCAGCTCCTTCTGCCCGTTGCCGGCCACGCCGGCGACCCCCACGATCTCGCCCGCCCGCACCTGGAAGCTCAAATCGTCAAGCGCTTTGCGCCCGTGCTCGGCATATACGTCCAGATGCCGAACGTCGAGCAGCACGTCGCCTCTCGGGCGCCGGTCCCGCTGCCGGGCGACAGGGGCGATGTCTTTGCCGACCATCAGGCGGGCCAGCGCTTTCTCGTTCGTGTCCGCCCGATCGATCGTCTGCATCATGCGCCCCTTGCGCATGACCGAAATCCGGTCCGCGACGGCCATCACTTCTTTGAGCTTATGCGTCGTCAGAATGACGGTTTTGCCTTCGGCCTTCATCTGCGCGAGCGTCGCGAACAATTGCTCCGCTTCCCCGGGGGTCAGGACGGAAGTCGGTTCGTCCAAAATGATGAATTCGGCCCCGCGGTACAGCGTCTTGACGATTTCCACCCGCTGCTGCTCCCCGACCGACAGCTGCCAAATCGGGCGGTCGACGGGAAAGGCCAAGCCGAAGCGCTCCGCGATCGCCGCGATTTCCTCCTGCTTGCGCCGCATCCAGTTCGGCCCGCGCCAGAAGGCGCTTTTCTCGCCGAGCACGATGTTTTCCGCGGCCGTAAGCGTCTGAACGAGCCGGAAGTTCTGGAACACCATGCCGATCCCGAGCCGGGCCGCCTCTTTGGGGGAACGGATCCGAACCTTTTGCCCGTGGATGTAAATCTCGCCGCTGGTCGGACGGTAGACGCCGGACAGCATGCACATGATCGTGCTCTTGCCGGCCCCGTTTTCGCCGAGCAGCGCGTGGATTTCCCCCGGCTTGCAGGCGAAATCGACATGATCGCTTGCAAGCACGCTTCCGAACCGCTTGACGATCCGCTTCATTTCCAGAGAGTACGTTTCGGCCATTGCCGCCTCCTCCTTTATTGGGGAATGGTGCCCTCCACGCCCTTGACGAACCAGTTCATCTCCAATATTTCCGCGTCGGTCAGCGCCTGCCCGGCAGCGACCTTTTCGGCTCCGCTCTGGTCAAGGATCGGTCCGGTAAAGACGTTCAGTTCGCCGCGCACGAATTTCTCCTTCGTTTCGTTGACAAGCTGCTTCACGTCGTCCGGCACGCTCGGACCGAGCGGCGCGATATCCACCATGCCGTCCTGGAACGACCCGAGGTACGGCTCGTTGGTCCACGTTCCCTCCATCAGCGCCTTCACCTTTTTCACGTAATACGGACCCCAGTTCCAAACCGGGTTGGTCAGGTAGGCTTCGGGAGCGTAACGCGTCATATCGGAATCGTTGCCCCCCGCCATGGCGCCCCTTTCAGCTGCGGCCTGCAGCGAAGCCGGGGAATCCTGGTAAGCGAGCAGAACGTCGGCCCCCTTGTCGAGCAGGCTTACGGCGGCGTTCCGTTCAGCCGTCGGATCGAACCAGGTGTTCGACCAGACCACGCTGACTTTGGCGTCTTTGTTGACGCTTTGGACGCCGAGCGCAAACGCGTTGATGTTGTAAATCAGCTCCGGAATCGGGAACGCCGCGACGTAGCCGATCAGGTTCTTTTTCGTCATTTTGCCGGCGGCGATGCCGCTCAGGTAGCTGGCCTCCCAGTTTTTTCCGAAGTACGTCGCCATGTTGTCGTTCGTCTTGTAGCCGGCCACGTGCTCGAACTTGACATTCGGGAATTTCTTCGCCACATTAAGCGTTTGATCCATATACCCGAAGCTGGTCGTGAAAATGATGTCGTGATTTTGCGCCAGCTCGCTGATCACCCGTTCGGCGTCCGCGCTTTCCGGCACGTTCTCGACGGTGTCGGCCTGGATGCCGAGCTCCTTTTCCATATACTTTCTTCCCTCATCGTGCTGATACGTCCATCCGCCGTCCCCCGGAGGGCCGATATAGACGAACGCGACGCGCGGCTTGGCGATCCCCGACGCTCCGGCGGAAGCCGAAGGCGATTCGCTTGCCGGTGCGGAAGCGGACGGCGACGCCGATCCGCTTGCAGCCGACGGCTTTCCGTTGTTCCCGCCGCATGCGGAAAGCACTGCAGCCCATGTGAAAACCAAAACGATACCGAGCGCCCATGACCTCTTCATCCTTTTCATCTTTTTCCTCCCCGACTTTCTGTTCTTTTTCACCTTCATGGAAGCTTTTCGCCATCGATGTAACTCCAATATACGTACGCGTTATTTATGAGTCAACTTAAATGACATTTAATTGGCGAAAATGACGAAGAAACAACCCGAACATTGTGCGCGATGCACGATCCGGCGTGTATTATGTTATATTTTCTTACTAAAACATTTCACAAATCGCAAGCGAGAGGGGACGACACAACTTTCGTCTCCTCATCATCCATGGACGCCAATTCCGCCGCTTCCCGCCCTCCGGCCCGCAGCACTCCCGCATCCGCCCGGCAGCGCCGCCTGCGAACCGCAATCAGCTCCGCCGCGACGCTGACCGCAATCTCCTCCGCCCCTTCGCTGCCGATGTCAAGCCCCACCGGAGCATGGACATAAGGCGGGACGGGCAGCCCTTCGAACAGATGCCGGATCCGGCTTGCCGATCCCATCACCCCGACATAAGCCGGACCGATCGCCAGCAGCCGCTCCAGCATCTCACGGTCTCTGCGGATCTGATGGCCGCAAACGATCGCGTAGTCGCTCCTGCCGATCGCGAGTCTGCATACGATATCGGCGACCGAACCGACCGCAAGCTCGGCGCGGGGAAAGCGTTCCGCCGTAACGAGCGAAGGCCGCCAGTCGGCGACGGCGATCCGGAAACCGATGCGTTCGGCCAGACGAACGATCGGCTCCGCGTCCGGCCCGGCGCCGAACAGGACAAGGCGGGGCCTCGGCTCAAAGCGCACGCTATAGTAAGGAGACGCCTTGCGCGAAGCTTCCCGGGACTGTGCATCCTCCCCCTCGGCTTCCCGGCATATCTCCGCCTCGTACCGGAACCCCCAGCTCGACTTGTAGCGGTTCAAGCGGACCGTATAGCCCGCGTCAGTTAGCTCGCCAGCCTTGGCCAACGCTTCGCGAAGCTCCCCCTCGACCGGCTCGAGCAGAATGCGCGCGACGCCGCCGCATCCGACCGACTCCCCCCACATCGCATCCTTCTCCGGGCGCATGTCGTAAACGACAAGCTCGCTTCGCCCGCTTCGCAGCAGCTCCGGAACCCGCTCGCGAAGATCGGCTTCCAGGCAGCCGGGACTGATGCTTCCGACCGTACTGCCGTCCGCCATAAGCAGCATCATCGCGCCGGGTTTCCGGTACGCATGGCCTTCCACGCCGACAACCGTCGCCAGCACGGCCGCCTCCCCGCTCCGCCGAAGGAAAGACAAGATTTCGAAACCGTCCATCTCTTTCGCCTCCTACCCGATTCTCGAAAGCAGCGCTTTTAACGAGCGGTCCGCCCCTTTCAGCGTCTCCTCCCGGTCGATCGTGATCACGCGCTTGCCGGACATGACGATCTCCCCGTCGATCATCACCGTGTCCACATCGCCTCTTGTCGCCGCATACACCACCCTGGAAAACAAATCGGCATCGTAAGAAGGGAACGTATGAAAATCCTCCAGATCGAGAAGCTGCAAATCGGCAAGCTTGCCCGGTTCGATGCTGCCGATCTCGTTCGCTAGCCCCAGCACCTCCGCGCCGCCCATCGTCGCCATCCGCAGGACGGTCCGGGCATCCATCACGGTCGGCCCGTGCCGGACTTTCTGAATAAACGCCGTAAGGCGCATTTCTTGAAACATATCCAGGTTGTTGTTGCAAGGCGCCCCGTCCGCGCCGAGCCCGACCGGAATGCCGCGCTCCAGCAGATCGGGAACTTCGGCGATGCCGGACGCCAGCTTCAGGTTGGAGCCCGGACAATGCGTCACTTTGACGCCGCGCTCCCGGATAATCCGCTTCTCTTCCTCGTCCAGCCAAATGCTGTGCGCCAGAATCAGATTAGGCCTTGCAAGGCCGATGTGATCGAGATAGACGACATTGCGCATTCCCCGCTCGGCTTCCACCAGCGCGATCTCCTCGCGGTTTTCGGACGCGTGCGTATGCACCCGCACCCCGTATTGCGCCGACAAATCGCGCACCTCGGTAAGCAGCCGTTCGGTGCAGGAGACGACAAAACGCGGACAAAACGCATATTGAATGCGGCCGTTCGCCGCGCCGTTCCATTTTTCCAGCAAATCCACGCTTTCCCGCAACGAGCGGTCCGTATCCTCCTGCAGCGGCAAAGGCACTTCCGTTCCATGGTCCATCATGACCTTGCCGGAAATCGCGCGAATGCCGCTTTCCCGGATCGCGTGAAAAGCGGATTCCGTATGATGCACCGTTTCCATGTCCAGGATGGTCGTCGTCCCGCTCCGGATCAGCTCGCCCAGACCGAGCAGCGCCGAATAGTAGACCGATTCCTCCGAATGCGCCGCTTCAAGCGGCCAAATCCGCTTGCGCAGCCAGTCGATCAGCGCGAGGTCGTCCGCCCGCCCGCGGAACAGCGTTTGGCAAAGATGGATGTGCGTCTGCACGAATCCGGGCAGCAGCACCTTGCCCCTAGCCTCGATGACGCGGTCCGCTTCCGCCCCAAGGTCCGGGCCGATTCCGGCGATGCGGTTGCCGTCCACCAACACATCCCCGAATATTACGTCGTTGTTATCGTTCATCGTCATAATCGTTGCGTTGCGAAACACCGTCTTCGCCATACCCTTTTCCCCCTCGAATCGGAACGTCAACGCGCCCGCTCCGTCCGGCCGTCCTCCGCGCTCAGCATCCGCCGGAACAGAAACGCCATTTTGAGCCGCAGCAAATCGTTGATTTTTTTGAAATCGACATCCAGCAGTTCGCTCAGCTTTTCAATGCGGTATGTCGCCGTGTTGCGATGAATGAACAACTTTTTGGCCGTCTCGTTGAGCTGGCCGTCGTTGTCCAGATAAGCCTCCAGCGTCCGGAGCATTTCCTGGGCATATTCCGGGTCCTTGCCCATCAGACCGCCCAGCATGCGGTCGCAGTACATCCGCATTTTTTCTTTGGGCACATGCTCGAAAAGAAACGCCAAATCCAGCGTCTCGCAGCGCATCACGCGCCCCGCGCTCCCCCATTCCCCGGACAAGCGGAGCGTCTCCCGGCATTCCCCGAACGCTTCCGCCAGTTGTTGCGGTCCGATCTTGCGGCAACTGACGGCCGCTTTCGGCGCAACTTTCTTCAGATCGGACAAGCAATCCTCCAACGCCGCAGCCAGCGCGCCGTCACTCTCGCCGTCGGAGACCGGAAACAGGGACAGCAGCCCTTCTCCCATCAAAACGTGCAGCCCTTCCATCTCTTGCAGGCGGGGATGATGAACGTATTCTTCCTTCAGCCATTCAAGCGTTTCGATTCGCGCCGCTTCGTCCGCCGGCCCGGCGACATCCGTCAGCACGCAGCGATACGGGCGCTTGAACGCCTCGATCTCCCAGCGCTCCGCATATTCGGCCAGCATTTCGGCCGGAAGGCCGTCTTGGAGATGGCGCTTGATCAGTTGGCTAAAATGGTTGCGGGACGAAACCTCGAAATCAGGCTCGCCATTGAAATTCAAATGGAAGGAAAGCAGCTCGGAGGCTTGAATGTACAAGCTTTCCTCGACGGCGGACAGAACCTGGCGCGGAGTAAAAAACAGCACGTATCCCGTGCAGCGATCGTTTTTCAGAAGCGGAACGCAGAACGCTTGCCAACCCTCGCTTTTGACCCGCATCGGACGAAGCGGCCACGGCCATTCCCGCGCCAACTCCGCATCCGGGACTCCGGACGTGTTGTATACGATTCTGCCGCGAGAGCCGACGACCGCAACCGGTTCTCCGATCACTTCCGCCACCGCGTCGAACAACTGCCGGACCGGGTTCGTCTGCAGCGCGAAGCGCATCAGCCTGATTTGCTTATCCAGCACGTCCTGCAGCACGCTTGTATTCCGTTTCATCTCGGCATGGAACAGGCCGTTGATTTGATCCGAAAATGTGAATGGGTAGGGAAGCTCAATGAGCGGAAATCCGAGCTCGTCGGCTTGGGCGATCAGCCGATCGGGAATGGAGGACCAGAACCGCCCCAGCTTGATCCCGAGCCCCGACGAGCCGCGCCGGTTGAGCTTGACGATCAGATCCGCCGCTTCTTCCGGATGATCCTTGATCAAATAGGCGGTCGTAAACAGCATTTCGCCTTCTTTGATCCAATTCGCGATATCCGGAGCGTCCATGACATTCACGGATTTGACAATCCGGTTTCGTCCGGCTTTGCCCGCGACTAGCCTGGCTTCGGTAAGCGGATAGACGGATAAGGCCTGCTCGACGGTCAGATACATAACACCCCTCCGCCCTTTATTTTATGTTACTATTAATAACATTTTATGGGCGGATAAGATTTTTATCAATACTTAATGTAATATAATATTACATATAAAAGAATTTTTTTAGAATAATGTGCCAATCTTATTGTAAAAAATCCAATCAACCGCAATGAAATGTTAGGTATCCGTACGTTTTTTTTATGCGTATAGGCAAGCGGATTGCTACCCATGAGAAATTTATGCCGAATCGTTTGGAAAAAGGGCGTCCTAAATAAAAAAGCCGCCCGGCGGATCCAATGCGATCCGCAGAGCGGTCTGCTCAAAACCGAATATCGCTTTACGATTGGGCGGAAGACGCCGCAGCGGGCTGGGCCGTTTGCGTTTCTTTGGCCTGTTCCTCGCTCGGACGCGTCTTCTGAATGAAGAACGCCAGCACCAGGGCGGCGATCGTAAACCAGAAGGAGTACAGGAAGGCGTGGTTGATCCCCGTTACGGTCGCATGCCGGGTCGCGTCGAGCATTTTGGCCGCATCCGTCGGCTTGATGCCTTGGGAGATGATCGTTTCCGTCAGCACGCTCCTCGTTTTGTTGGACATAATCGAAACAAGCAGCGCGGTACCGAGAGCGCCGGCCACGTTGCGCAGCGTCTGGGACATCGCCGAACCGTGCGCATTCAGCCGTTGCGGCAGTTGGTTCAGACCGGCCGTCTGAATCGGCATCATCAACAGGCCCATTCCGAACATCCGGATCGTGTACACCCAGATCAAGTGCGTGTAGGTCGTATCGACGGTCAGCCGGGTGAATTCCCAGGTGGCGGCGACCGTAATCGCAAGTCCGCTGACCGCAAGCCACCGGGCGCCGATTTTGTCGAAGATGGCCCCGGTTACCGGCATCATCAGCCCCATCACAATCGCTCCGGGCAGCAGCAGCAATCCGGATTTGACCGGCGTGAAACCGAGAATGTTCTGCAGATAGATCGGCGTCAATACCATCCCCGCAAACATCGCCATGGTCACAATGACGTTAATGACCGTCGTCAGCGAGAACATATTGTATTTAAACACGCGGAATTCAAGCACGGGCCCGCTTGTTCTCAGCTCGCGGATGGCAAACAGCAGCAGTGTGACCGCCCCGATTGCGAGCGAAACGATAACCGTCGTGCTACCCCAGCCCTCGTCGCTGTTGCCCGCTTCGCTGAAGCCGAACAGCAGACCTCCGAACCCGAGCGTAGACAAAATGACGCCCAACGTATCCAGTTTCGGGTTCGTCCTTTGGCCGACATTCTTGATGAACAAAATACCGAATATCAAAGCGATAGCCGAAAGCGGAAGCAGCATGTAGAAGAGCACATTCCAGTCATAGTGCTGAACAATCCACCCTGACAAAGTCGGACCGACAGCAGGCGCAAAAATCATCGCAATTCCCATAACGCCCATCGCTTTTCCGCGTTCTTCCACCGGAAAAATCGTCAAGGTCACGACCGTCATCAGAGGCATCAAAATGCCCGCTCCCAACGCTTGCACGACGCGGCCGGTCATCAGCAAACCGAAGTTGCCGGACACGGCGCAAAGCAGCGTGCCGAGCGTAAATAGCGCCATCGCGGTGATAAACAGCTGTCTGGTCGAAAACTTCCCGATCAGATAAGCGCTGATCGGAATCAGCACACCGTTCACCAGCATAAAGCCGGTCATCAGCCATTGGGCCGTATTCGTAGAGATGCTCAGACTTTCCATGATTTTGGGCAATGCCACATTCAGCAGCGTCTGGTTCAAAATCGCTACGAATGCTCCGATGATCAGAGCGACCATAATCGGGGCTCTTTTAATTTTCGGTGCAGCTTGACTCATAAATCATTCCCTCTCTCCACTTCCTGTAATTTTTCGATAATCAACTGGTGAATCCGGATCAGTTCGTCGACGACGTCCGCAGGCAAATCCGATAGCGGCGACATGCGCTTCATCGCGTTATCGTTGGCCTGCTGCAAAAATGCCTCTCCCTTCGGGGTCAGTTTCAAAGCGATGGAACGACGATCGGACTCAAGCCGTTCGCGCATCACCATGCCTAATTTCACCAGCCGGTCCACGATTCCGCTGGTCGCGCTGTTTCCGATATGAATACGCTCCGCCAATTCGGTCAAACTAACCCGCGGATGATGTTTCAGCGTCTTCATGACAAAAAACTGAATCGGGGTTACGCCCAGCCCTTCCGCTGTTTTCGAAACCGTTTGATGAAAGACCTGGTTTACCTCGCGAAACGATCTGAACAACTTGCTGATCGGCAAATCCTCCTCCTGATCCATCGTCTTTCCACCCCCTTACCACTAAATAATATGCTTGCAAACTTTTCGCATACGAAATATATTACTCACAGATTGCTTACTAGTCAATTATTATTTTGTAAGAGACCGCCCAATAATCGTCATTTATTTGAGAATAGAAGCCCCATGCCGAACGCAATCTTGATCGAAGCGTCAAGACAACCGATCGCTGCGAAAGGAATATCTTTTGATAAAAAAAAGCTATTCCCAAGCGTCCTTCCGGACACCATGGGAATAGCATGGTTTCAGGTTTGTTCGCCGACTTCGCGGACGGTGCGCCCGTCAAGCGCCCGGCTCCGCATTCGCGTCCGTCTCCGCCGCTTCGTTCTCGGCCAATCCCGCAAACAGCGCGTGCACGAACTGCTCGGCGTCGAACTGCTGCAAGTCGTCCATCTTTTCGCCCAATCCGACGAACTTCACCGGCAGCGAAAGCTCCTGGCGAATCGCGATCACAATGCCGCCTTTCGCCGTTCCGTCGAGCTTCGTCAACACGAGGCCGGTGACGCCGCTTTTCTCGCCGAACAGCTTCGCTTGCTGCAGGGCGTTTTGGCCGGTCGTCGCGTCGAGCACAAGCAGCGTCTCGTGCGGAGCGCCGGGGATTTCCCGCTGGATGACGCGATGAATTTTCGCCAGCTCCTCCATCAGATTCGCCTTGTTCTGCAGTCTTCCCGCCGTATCGCACAGCAGCACGTCGACGCCGCGCTGCTTGGCCGCATGGACAGCGTCGTAAATGACGGCCGCGGGGTCCGATCCGGCCTGCTGCCGAATGACTTCAACCCCGACGCGCTGCCCCCATACCTCGAGCTGCTCGATCGCGCCGGCACGGAACGTATCCCCCGCCGCCAGCAACACCGACTTGCCCTGCTGCTTGAAGCGCCAGGCCAGCTTCCCGATCGTCGTCGTCTTCCCGACGCCGTTCACGCCGACGAACAGAATGACGGTGATCCCGTCGGGATTCATTCTGAGCTCGGCTTCCTCGCCTTCGTTCTTCAGCAAGCCGACCAGCTTCTCCGACAAAATCGGCTTCAGCTGGGAAGCCTCCTCGATTTTGCGTTTCTTGACCTCCGCGCGCAGATCGTCGATGAGCTCCATGACGGTGTTCACGCCGACGTCCGCCCCGATGAGGATTTCTTCGAGCTCCTCGAAGAAGGCCTCGTCGATTTTGCTGCGGCGGGTGAACAGATCCATCACCTGCCCGACGAAGGCGTCGCGGGTTTTGGCCAGACCTTCGCGAAATTTGTTCGTCACCGCCTCGGCTTTCGCCGAGATGCTTTCTTTCAACCTTTTGAAAAAGCTCATGGATCGTTATGCCTCCAACCGATTAATCAATCCGTATCATGCCGGCGATACCGCGGCCGCAACCGAATCCTCGTCCTCGTCCAGCCGGACGGAAACAAGCTTGGATACGCCGCCTTCCTCCATCGTCACCCCGTACAACCTGTCCGCTTCCTCCATCGTGCCTTTGCGGTGCGTAACGACGATAAACTGCGTCACTTCGGAAAATTCCCGCATGTATTGCGCATAGCGGGCCACGTTCGCCTCGTCGAGCGCGGCTTCGACCTCGTCAAGCACGCAGAACGGAACCGGCTTGACGTTCAAAATCGCAAACAGCAGCGCGATGGCGGTCAGCGCCCGCTCTCCGCCGGACAGCAGCTGCAGGTTTTGCAGTTTTTTGCCGGGCGGCTGGGCGACGATATCGATGCCCGTCTCGAGCGGGCGATCCGGTTCGTTCATGATCAGATCGGCGCGCCCGCCGCCGAACAGGCGGGAGAACACGACGACGAAGTGCTTGCGGATCTCCTCGAACGTCGACCGGAACCGCTTCGACATTTCCTCGTCCATTTCGCGGATGATGTCGTGAAGCTTCGTCTTCGCTTCGATCAGATCTTCCTTCTGCGCGGAGAGGAACGAATAGCGCTCGCTGACGCGGCGGTATTCCTCGATGGCGCCCATATTCACGTCGCCGAGCGACGCGATGCGGCGCTTGAGGTCCCGGACTTCGCTTTGCGCCGCAGCGATGTCTTCGGGAACGGGATATTTCTGCTTCGCCCATTCGAAGCCGATTTCGTATTCCTCGCTCAGCTTCTTCAGCAGGTTTTCCAGCTCGACGTCCATCCGGTTCGCCGCGATTTCGGTCTGCCGGATCTGGTCCTCGACCTGTTTGAGCCGCGTACGCTGCTCCTTGATCTCGTTTTCCTTCAGCTCAAGCTGACGGAGTCGCTCGGCGCGGTCGGACCGCTTGAACTCGATGCCTTCGGTAAACTCGCGCTTGGCGAGCCGAAGCTCGTTCAGCCGTTCGCGCTGCTTGACCTGCTCCTCCTCGGTGCGGGCCGTCTCTTCCGCGTTTTGCCGCAGCGCTTCGGCAAGCTGCTTCTTCTCCGCCTCAAGCCGCTGCCATTCGGCGCGGTGCCGCGCGAACTGCTCCTCGACCGCCTGGCGGTCCTGCTCTAGCCGGGCCGTCGCGACCTTGAGCTCCGTCACCGCCGCCTGCAGTTCTTCCTTCTCCGTCTGGCTGCGGCGGCGCAGCTCTTCGGCTTCGCGGATCTGCCCGGTCAGCTTCGCTTCCTCCGCCGTCAAGGCGGCCAGCCGGCCTTCGGCATCGCTGCGCGCGGCGTTTAGCTGGTCCGCTTCGGCTTTGAGCGTTACGTCCTCCTCCTCGAGCACGTTCAGCTGCTGGGCGAGCTGCTTCTCCTCATGCTCCAGCTGGCGGAGGTCGGCGCCGAGCTTCTGTTCGTTCATCCGCTCCCGCTCGCCCAGTTCGCGCAGCTGCTCGATGTTTTGCGCGACGATCGACAGCTCCTTTTTCAAATCGTCCACTTCGCTGCGCGCGTTCATGCGGTCGCTTTCCGCCTTGGCGATCTCAAGCTCCAGTTCCTCGAGCTGGCGCTGCCGTCCGAGCAGGCTCGACGATTTTTTCTGCAGGCTTCCCCCGGTCATCGAACCGCCGGGATTGACGACATCGCCGTCCAGCGTGACGATGCGGTAGCGGTATTGCAATTTGGCAGCGATCCGGTTCGCCTGCTCCAGCTTCTGCGCAATCAGCACGTTGCCGAGCAGGCTGCCCACAATATTCGCGTAGCGCGGCTCCGTTTTGACGAGTTCGGAAGCGACGCCGACAAAGCCTTCCGTCTCCCGGGCGACGCTCCGGTCGCCTTCGCCAAGCTGGCGCGGACGAATGACGTCGAGCGGCAAAAACGTCGCCCGGCCGGATTGGCGCTGCTTCAAATAGGCGATCGCCGCCCGCGACGTCGCTTCGTTTTCCATGACGATGTTCTGCATGGCGCCGCCAAGCGCCGTTTCGATCGCCGTCTCCAGATGGGCCGGAACGCCGATCAGCTCGGCCACCGCCCCGTGCACGCCGTGCAGTTGGCCGCGTTTCGCCGCTTTAAGCACTTCGCGGACGCCGTGCTGAAAGCCGTCGTAATCGTTCTGCATCTCCTTGATCGTATCGCGGCGGGACACGAGCGCTTCGCGCCTTTGCTCAGCCCGGCGGAACGCCGCCTGCGCTTCCTCCAGCTTGCGCTGAAGCTCGGAGCTTCTGGCGCCTTCCGCAACGTACCGGTCCCGCGCCCGCACGACGGAAGCGGCGCTGTCGGCGAGCCGGGCTTCGAGTTCCTCCCGGCGGGCCGCAAGCTGCGCGAGTTGCTCGCCAAGCTTCGCCCGCTCTTCGGCCGTCCGCTGAAGCCGCCTGTCCAGCACCTCGCGTTGCTGCTCGTGGTAGCGGATGTCGTTGCGCGCCTGCGCCATCGCGTTCATCGTCTCGAACAGCTCGGCTTTCAGCCGTTCCTCGGCTTCGGCATTTCCGTCCGCCAGCGCCAGCTTTGTCTCTTCGCGCTCAAGACGCTCCCGCAGCTGCGCAAGCTCCGCCTCAAGCTGATCGCGGCGCTGCGCCAGGGCGGCGCCCTCCGCTTCCGTTTCCGCAAGCCGCTGCTCGGCCTGCGCCAAATTGTGCTCAAGCGTCTCCCGGTTGCGCAGCAGGTTCGCATGGCGCTCTTTGAGCAGCTCGACGTAGCCTTCGCTTTTTTCCGTCTCTTCGCTTGTATGCAGCAGCTCGTCCTGCAGCTTTTCGAGCGTCTCTTCCAGCAGGTAGAGCGCCTGCCGGTCTTCCTCCAGCTTCGCGTCGTGAAGCGCCACTTCGGCGGACAGCGCCTGCTCTTCTTCCTTCAGCTTCGTCAGCCGCCCGTTCGTTTCCGACCAGCTCTTGTGCGTCGTTTCGATCTGGTGGACGTACAGGGCGATTTCCTTCGCCTTCAGCTCTTCCTTGAGCGCTTTGTACGTTTCGGCCTTTTCGGACTGCACGCGCAGCGGCTCCACCTGGCCCTCCAGCTCGACGACGAGGTCGTTGATCCGCAGCAGGTTGGCCTCCGTATCTTCCAGCTTCTTCTGCGCTTCCTTTTTGCGCGTTTTGTATTTGACGATTCCGGACGCTTCCTCAAAGATGCCGCGCCGGTCCTCCGAGCGGGTGCTCAAAATCTCCTCGATGCGGCCCTGACCGATGATCGAGTACGCTTCTTTGCCGATCCCCGTGTCCATGAACAGTTCGGTAATATCCTTGAGGCGGCAAGGCTGCTTGTTGATCAAATATTCGCTTTCGCCGCTCCGGTGGACGCGCCGGGTTACCGTCACTTCCGAGAAGTCCAGCGGCAGCGCTTTGTCCGAATTGTCGAGCGTCAGCGACACTTCGGCGAAATTCACCGCTTTGCGGCTGTCGCTCCCGGCAAAAATAATGTCTTGCATGTTGCCGCCGCGCAGGCTTTTGGCGCTTTGCTCCCCGAGCACCCAGCGGATGCCGTCGGAAATGTTGCTCTTGCCGCTGCCGTTCGGTCCGACGACGGCCGTAATCCCGCGTCCGAATTCCAGTTCGAGGCGGTCCGCAAACGACTTGAAGCCGGCAAGCTCAATGCGTTTCAAAAACATAGGCCTTCAGATCACCTCCTGCGTTCCCCGGTTTTCAACCGCCCGGGAATGCCGCCGTCCTGCAGCAGACGCAGCGCTTTGGCGGCGGCTTTCTGCTCTGCTTCTTTTTTGGAGCGGCCCGCGCCTTCGCCCAAACGGCGGTCTCCCACAAACACGGCCACAACAAATTCGCGGTCGTGGGCGGGACCTCTCTCCTCGACAGTGCGGTAGTCGAGCTGGCCCAAATTGATCTGCTGGATTTTTTCCTGCAGCTCCGTTTTGTGGTCCTTGAGGGATGAAGCGCTGTCCTTGGGCAGATGGACAAACAGGTGCTCTTCCAGGAACGCCCGGGTCGCATCCAGCCCCTGATCCAAATAAAGCGCGCCGACAAACGCCTCGAACGCATCCGCCAAGAGCGACGGCCGGGTACGGCCGCCCGTTTGCTCCTCCCCTTTGCCGAGCAGCACGACCTGCCCGAAATCGAGCGCCTCGGCAAAACGGACAAGCGACGGTTCGCATACGATGCTTGCCCTGAGCCGGGTTAATTCGCCCTCAGGCCGATCCGGATACATCCGGTACAACTTCTCCGATACGGTAAGCTGCAGCACGGCGTCTCCGAGAAATTCCAACCGCTCGTTATGCTGAACGCGCGCTCCGCGTTGTTCGTTGACATACGACGTATGGGTAAACGCCTGGCGCAGCAACGCCGGATTGCGGAACCGCAGGTTCAGCCTTTCTTGCAAACGACGAAAGTTCTCGTCCATTCAGGGCACCTCCCGGACTGTATGGAATGAAACGGCCGCGCCCCGTCCTGCCGGGGGGCGCGCCCGTTCTGCGGGACGATCCGGAAAAGGAAAGGCGAAGTCCGATCTTTTTCCGAACCGTTAAAAACGCAGGCGGCTCGCGCCGCCTGCGTCACACGTTCGCGCCGTTAGGCTTCATATTTCCGCATAATAATGGTTGCATTATGACCGCCAAAGCCGAAGGAATTGGACAGTCCGATCTCGATATCCGCTTTGCGCGCCACATTGGGCACGTAATCGAGATCGCACGCGGGATCCGGATGTTCGAGATTGATCGTCGGCGGAAGCATGCCGTCCCGCAGCGCGAGCCCGAGAATGACCGCTTCGACGCCGCCGGCCGCACCAAGCATATGGCCGGTCATCGACTTGGTGGAGCTGACCGCAAGCTTGTAGGCATGGTCTCCGAACGTCGTCTTGATCGCCGTCGTTTCGGATTTGTCTCCGACAGGCGTGGACGTGCCGTGCGCGTTAATATAGCCGACCGCTTCCGGAGCGATGCCCGCATCCTTGAGCGCGCGCGCCATACAGCGCGCCGCGCCGTCCGGGTCCGGATCGGTGATGTGGTAAGCGTCGCCGCTCATTCCGTAACCGATGACTTCCGCATAAATACGGGCACCGCGGCGCTTCGCATGCTCGAGCGATTCGAGAACGAGCACCCCCGCGCCTTCGCCCATCACGAACCCGTCGCGCTCCGCATCGAACGGCCGGCTGGCCTTCTCCGGCTCGTCGTTGCGGGTGCTCATCGCCCGCATGTTGGAGAAGCCCGCCATCGCGATCGGACGGATGGTCGCTTCGGCTCCGCCGCAAATCATCACGTCGGCGTCCCCCCGCTGGATCATCTTGAACGAGTCGCCGATCGAATGGGTGCCGGTCGCGCAAGCCGTTACGGCCGTCGTGTTCGGACCTTTGGCGCCGGTCGCGATCGACACCTGGCCGCTGGCCATGTTGGCGATCATCATCGGGATAAAAAACGGGCTGACGCGCCGCGGGCCCTTTTCCATCAGAATCGTATGCTGGTCTTCCCAAGTCGCAAGTCCGCCGATACCGGATCCGATGCTGACGCCGACCCGGTCGGCTTCCGCATTCTCGCCGATCCGCAAGTCCGCGTCCTTGATCGCGTACAGACTGGCTGCCATCGCGAATTGCACGAAGCGGTCCATTCTCCGAGCGTCTTTCTTGTCGATACCGTGATCCTCCGGGTTAAAGTTCTTGACTTCAGCCGCGATTTTCGTCGGATAGTCGGTCGTATCGAACGCCTCGATCAGGCTGACTCCGGATTTCCCGGCCAGAAGGTTGTTCCAAAACGTATTTAAATCGGCGCCGAGGGAAGTCAGCACTCCCATCCCGGTCACAACGACACGTTGTTTCAAAAGAAGTTCACCTCTTCAGGTACCTGAATTGCCAAAAAGACGCTTGGATGTGGAGAAGTCCCGTTCCACGAACGGGACTTTTAGGCAGATCATTACGAATGAGATTTTATGTAATTCACGACTTCTCCCACCGTTGTGATCTTTTCTGCATCCTCATCGGAGATCTCCAAGTCGAATTCATCCTCGAGCTCCATCACGAGTTCAACCACGTCGAGAGAATCAGCGCCCAAATCGTCTTTGAAGGATGCGTCGTCGGTCACTTCCGCCTCGTCTACGCCCAGGCGTTCGACCACGATGCGTTTCACACGTTCCTGTATATCGGACATCCGGTTCACCTCCCTTTAAGGTATTATACGTGAATCGTCAACAAAAAGCCATAGCGCAACCGGTTGCGCGGCCCGCCTCCCGGACGGGCGGCCTTACATGTACATGCCGCCGTCGACATGGATCGTCTGGCCGGTCATGTACGAGGCGGCGTCCGACGCCAGATAGACGACCGCGTGCGCGACGTCCTCCGGCTTGCCCATGCGGCCGAGCGGCACCTGATTCAGAATGCCTTCGCGCACGTCCTGAGGCAGCTTGTCGGTCATGTCCGTCTCGATATAGCCGGGCGCGACCGCGTTGACGGTAATGCCGCGGGAAGCCAGTTCCCGGGCCGCGGACTTGGTCAGGCCGATGACGCCCGCCTTGGCGGCCACATAGTTCGCCTGCCCGGCATTGCCGAGCACGCCGACGACGGAGGAGATGTTGATGATCCGTCCCGAGCGCTGCTTCATCATGGGGCGGGTAACCGCCTTGATGCCGTTAAAAACGCCCTTGAGGTTCGTCTCGATGACGGCATCGAAGTCTTCTTCCTTCATGCGCATGATTAGGTTGTCTCGGGTAATCCCCGCATTATTCACCAGTATATCCAATTTCCCGAACGTTTCCAGCGTCTTCTGGACCAAATCCTCGAATTCCGCCGCTTTGCCGACGTCGGCCTTGATCATGACCGCTTTGCGGCCGAGCGCTTCAATGGCTTGCACCGTCTCCCTGGCGGCGGCTTCGCTGCCGGAGTAATTGACGGCCACGTCCGCGCCCGCTTCCGCCAGCGCGACGGCAATCGCGCGGCCGATGCCGCGGGAAGCGCCGGTAACCAGCGCCGCCTTTCCCGTTAAATCCCATTTCGCCATGCCGTTTCGGCCTCCTTTCCAGTGTTCCGCAAGCTTCGGATCAGCCTACTTCCGCTTCGCTTACGGCATCCGCGCTGTTGACGGACACGACCTTGACGGTCTTGTCGATCTTTTTGATCAAGCCCGCAAGCACCGTGCCCGAGCCGATTTCGACAAACGTGTCGACGCCCTCGCCGATCAAGTAACGGACGCTGTCTTCCCACAAGACGGGCGAAACGACCTGCCGGACGAGCAGGCGGCGAAACTCTTCGCCCGACGCGACGGGACGCGCCGTTACATTCGCGATAACCGGCACGGCGGCGTCGCGGAATTCGGCGGCCGCCAGTTCCTTCTCCAGCTTGTCGGCGGCGGGCTGCATGAGCGACGAGTGGAACGGCCCGCTCACTTCGAGCGGCACGACCCGCTTCGCGCCGGCCTCTTTGCCCCGCTCCGCGACGGCCGCCACGCCGGCGGCCGTTCCGGACACGACGATCTGCCCGGGGCAGTTCACGTTGGCAAGCTCGACGCGTCCGACCGTAGCCGAGATGTCGCGGCAGAGCGCATCCAGCGCGTCACGGTCCGCCCCCAGCGTCGCGGCCATCGCGCCTTGTCCGCCGGGCACGGCCTGCTCCATGAACAGCCCGCGCGCCCGCACGAGCCGAACCGCGTCGTCGAAAGACAACACCCCGGCCGCGACCAGCGCGCTGTATTCGCCGAGGCTGTGCCCGGCGACATAGTCGGGCTTGACGCCGCGCGCCTTGAACGCCTCCAGCAGCGCAACGCTGGTTGTCAAAAGCGCAGGCTGCGTGTTGGCCGTCAATTTCAGCTCCTCTTCAGGCCCCTCGAACGCAAGCTTGGACACCGAAAAGCCCAGCACTTCATCCGCGCGGTCAAAAACGGCGCGCGACGCTTCGAACCGCTCGTACGCGTCCCGCCCCATGCCTACGGCCTGCGCCCCTTGGCCGGGAAATACAAACGCAATTTTGCCCATCGTGACGATTCCTCCTGTTAGATGCCGGGTCTATTGCCGGGAATGAAGCTTACCAGACGAGCACCGAAGCGCCCCACGTAAGCCCGCCTCCGAAGCCGACCAGCACGAGGCGGTCGCCTTCGCGGACGCGGCCTTCCTCCACCGCTTCGGCCAGGGCCACCGGGATCGAGGCCGCCGACATGTTGCCGTAGCGATCGACGTTGATCAGGCATTTGTCCTCCGGCAAATTCAGGCGTTCGAGCGCGGACTGGATGATGCGGATATTCGCCTGGTGCGGGACGAGCAGATCGATGTCTTCCTTGCCCAGGCCCGCCTTCCGCAGCGCCTCTTCCGCCGCGTTGCCCATTACGCGCACCGCGAACTTGAACACTTCGCGGCCGTTCATATAGATATAATGATTCCGTTCCGCGATCGTCTTCTCGGACGCCGGCAGGCGCGAGCCGCCGCCGCGGATGTTGAGCAGCTCGCCGCCGCTGCCGTCGGCGCCCAGCTCGAACGACCGGAAGCCCCGGCCTTCCGGAACCCGGCCCAGCACGGCCGCTCCCGCGCCGTCGCCGAACAGGATGCACGTGTTGCGGTCGGTATAATCCGTAATCCGCGACAGGCAATCCGCTCCGACCACCAGCGCATATTGGTAAGCACCGGTCGCGATGAAACCGGCCGCGTTGGCCAGGCCGTAAATAAATCCGGAGCAGGCGGCGGACAGGTCGAAAGCGGCCGCTTTTTTCGCGCCCAGCTTTTCCTGCAGGATGCACGCCGTGGACGGAAAAAACATGTCCGGCGTAATGGTCGCCACGATGATCAGATCGAGCTGGTCGGCGGAAATGCCCGCGGCGGCCAGCGCCTTAAGCGAAGCTTCGTACGCGAGATCGGACGTCGCCTGCTCCGGGGCGGCGATCCGGCGCTCGCGAATGCCCGTGCGGCTTACGATCCATTCGTCGCTCGTCTCGACCATGGTCTCGAGCTCTTGATTCGTCAGACGGCGTTCCGGGGCGTACATGCCGGTGCCCAGAATGCCAACGGGAAATCCATTCATTTTGTAATCTCTCACTTTCTGCCGAATTCTCCCGCCAATGCAGGAATAAGTCCGTTGCGAATGGCCGTGCGGGTTTGGCGGATCGCATGCTTCATCGCCACGGCGTCGGAGGAACCGTGGCTTTTGACGATCAGGCCGTTTACGCCGAGCAACGGCGCTCCGTTGTGCTCTTTGTAATCCATCATCTTTTTCATTTTGCGGAAATTCGGCATCAGCATCCAAGCGGCCAGCTTCGACTTGATCGACGAGGACAGCTCCTGCTTGAGCACCTCGAACACCGTCTCGCCGACGCCTTCCATCGCTTTGAGCAAAATATTGCCCGAAAAGCCGTCGCAAACGAGCACGTCGCAGTTGCGCGCCAGCACGTCGCGCGATTCGACGTTGCCGATAAAATGGATCGGCGCAGCGCTAAGCAGCTCGAAGGCCGCTTTGGTTAATTCGTTGCCCTTGCCCGGCTCGGTGCCGACATTGAGCAGCCCGACCCGAGGTTTCGGCATGCCGTGCACCTTCTGCCGGTACAGGCTTCCCATCAGCGCGTACTGCAGCAAGTGCTCCGGCTTCGCGTCCATATTGGCGCCCAAATCGAGCGCGAGCACGCCCGTCTTGTCCACCGTCGGCAGCATGGGCGCAAGTCCCGGACGCTCGATGCCGTTCATCCGGCCGAGCACGAGCAGTCCGACCGCCATCAGCGCGCCGGTGTTGCCGGAAGAGATCATCGCGTCCGCGGCGCCTTCCTTGAGCATTTTGCCGGCTACGACCATCGAGGAGTCAGGCTTGCGGCGAACCGCGCGCACGGGCTCGTCTTCTCCGCCGATCACCTCGGTCGCCGGGGCGACGGAAACGTTGGCCGGCTTGCGTCCGGCAAGCAGCGGCTCGATCGCATCGGCCCTTCCGACGAGAATCAGTTCCGTATCCGGCCATTCGGCCGCCGCGGCCAGCGCCCCTTCCACTTGGGCATGAGGCGAGTGGTCGCCGCCCATCGCGTCAACGGCGATCCTCATGAGCGCCTCCTCCTTCGCGTTCCGGCGCACCCGCAGAACGATAGATGATAAAATTCCCCTGGAATACCATTTCTTCACCTACGTACGTGAATACTTCCACCTTGCCTTTGCCTTTCGAATTGCCGCTCGAACGCACATAGGCTTTGGCAATGCATTTTTCTCCGAGCCGCACCGGCCGGATGAAGCGGATGTCCGCCGAAGCGGTCAAAGCGATTTCATCGTTGATCACGGCCACCGCCAGCGAATTGGCCTGCGCGAAAACATGATGTCCCCGGGCGATGCCGCTGCGGGAGAACACATGCTCCTCCCGGATTTCAAAGATGGAGATGCCGCTCTTGTCGAGCTGCAAATCCACGATGTCGCCGATCACTTCATGCAGTGGCAGCGAACGAACCGGGTCGTAGGATCGTTCCGCCATCATTTTCAGCCTTTCCCGAAGTTCGGGAATATTCAATTCCATCCGGTCTAGCCGGATCGTCTGAATGCTCACTTTGAGCAGTCGGGTCAGCTCCCGGTCGGTAAGGAACGGATTCTCCTCCAGCAGTCGGCTGAGCTGCTGTTGGCGCTGACGTTTCGGAAGTCGTTCCATGACCGCCACCGCCTTATAAGTTCATACTGATACCTGGTACTAAGCAGAGTATAAAGAAAAACGCGCCGGGAAGCAATGACCCCTGAGCGCGTTACTTCGATTATTGCTTGATGACTTCGCGAGCTTTGTACGTGCCGCACACCTTGCAGACGCGGTGCGAAAGCTTCAGCTCGCCGCATTGTTCGCATCTTACCATGCCCGGGACAACCAGCTTGAAGTGCGTACGACGCTTGTTCTTGCGGGATTTCGATGTTTTACCAAAAGGGACTGCCATGTTCCCACCTCCTTATCCGAGTCGAGCGCGCAACTGCCTATGTCGGCGTTCATCTTCGTGTCAAAAAGTCAGTTCGGCCGGGCATCGTACCAATCCTTCAGCGCCATAAGCCGGGGATCGATTTTCTCCCTGTTGCACCCGCATTCGCCGCGGTTCAAATTCTGCCCGCATTCCGGACACAATCCCTTGCAGTCCTCGCGGCACAGCAGGGCGTACGGTAAATGCAGGAGCAGTTCTTCCTCCACATACGGACGAAGGTCCAAGCGTTCGCCGTGAATAGGCACGAAATCTTCGTCGTCCTGCTCTCCGCGTTCGGCCACTTCTTTTGGAACGATCTTGAATGTTTCCTGAAACGAAACCTGACAGTCGTATTCGATCGGTTCGAGGCAACGAGAACAAGCGAGCTGCAGCTTGCAGGCGAGATGGCCCGATACGTCGATCACACCGTCGGCGTATTCGGCGACAAGCTCCGCAGAGAGGGGCCCCAGCGGCTTGACGTCGCGCACCTCTTTAACCGCTTCTGTCGCATCGAAGGACTCGCTCAGCCTCACAGGCTCCCCGCGGGCCGCGAGTTCTTGCACGTTCAGCAACATTCACCATCACTCCAAACAAACAAAATTTATTATATCGGTGCCGTAAAGGTTTTGTCAACATTTAGTGCCTGTGCGCCCCGTCGTGATATGATGGAGAAAAACGGGCCGAAAATTCCCGAACAACCTGTTTTAACCGACGAAAGGAGCGCAATTCGTGAGGACGGTCGGCATCGTCGTCGAATATAATCCGTTGCATAACGGTCATCTCTATCATATACAACAATCGCGAAAAATAACGGGCGCGGACGCGGTCGTCGCCGTCATGAGCGGACATTTTCTGCAGCGCGGCGAGCCTGCGCTCGCCGACAAATGGGCGCGGACCGAAATGGCGCTCCGCGCCGGCTGCGATCTCGTGCTGGAGCTGCCCGTCGCGTACAGCGCCCAGCCGGCGCAGTGGTTCGCTTACGGCGCCGTCGCCGTTCTGGAGGCGACCGGCGTGGTGGACGCCTTGTGCTTCGGCAGCGAGAGCGGCGAGCTCGCGCCGCTGTTGCGGATCGCCCGGCTGCTGGCGGAGGAGCCGCAAGCTTTTGGCGACCGCCTGAGCGGGCTGCTGAAGGCGGGATTGCCCTATCCGTCCGCCTATAGCGAGGCGGTCCGTTCGTACCTGAGCGACGCGGGACTGGCCGTCGATGCCGGGTTTCGGCTGGACCAGCCGAACCATACGCTCGGCCTGCACTACCTGCTCGCGCTGCTGCGTCTCGGCAGTTCGATCGAGCCTTTTTCGATCCGCCGCGAAAAATCCGGCTACAATCAGACGACGATTACCGACCGCCGGATCGCCAGCGCCACCGCCCTGCGCAAACTGCTGTCGGAACGGGCCGAGGTGTCGGCGCTTGCGCCGTACGTACCCGCAAGCACGCTGGAGATTTTGGCCCGGGAAGCGGCGGCGGGCAGAGCCCCCGTTACCTGGGAATCGTTCGCGCGCCCGCTGCTGCATCGTCTGCTGCAATCGCGGGAAGCGGATCTGGCTGCGTTCGCCGAGGTGACGGAGGGACTGGAATTCCGCATCCGGCAAAGCCTGAGGACGCTGCCGGAATACAGCGTCGAAGCGCTGCTGGCGGCGCTCAAGACGAAGCGGTACACGCGCACGAAGCTGCAGCGGATGCTGCTGCGCATCCTGCTCGGCCACCGCAAGGACGAGCTGGCGCCGGAGCGGCTGGCCTCCGGCATCGAATACATCCGGGTCCTCGGATTCGGCGAGAAGGGCCGCGAGCTTTTGCGCCGGATGAAGAAGACGGCGGCCGTGCCGGTCATCCAAAGCGCCGCCGAAGGCGACTGGCCCTATCTGCGCCTGGATGCCGAGGCGACCGCCCTGTACTCGCTCGCCTTCGACGCTCCGGCTCCCGCCGACGCCTGGCGCGACTACACGCGGCCTCCCGTTCGCGTTTAGAACCGCCGCATCCTGCATCCCGCGGCCGCTAAGGGCCGGTTCCGGCTCCGCTTCCGGTTAACCGGCCCAGCCATGGAGAAGCAGGAACGCCCTCTCCGGTCATCGCATCCCCTTTCCGCCCCGCGTTCCCCTCCCCTTCGATCTTGAACCCGCTTCGTTGTACACCCTCCCGCATGCTGGTCTACCGTCCCGGGCTGCCGCGTACATTGTAATGTAAACCGCTTGTCCTCGCCCAAGCGGCATGGCGCGCAACCGTGCGATTCCGCGCGTCGCATGCGGCCGCCGGCGGGGAGTTGCGGTTTCCGGGGAGGTGGCGTCATGAGCGGGAAAGAATCGGGCCCGGCAAGCGGCCCGACGAATGCCAAAAACCAAAATTCCGTTCTCGTATCCGTTCTGCTCGGCGCATGCGCGCTGCTGCTGGTCGTCAGCATCGTACGCTCGCCCGGCGAAGCGTTCCGCGCTTCGCTCGGCGGGTTTGAAGTTTGGTGGCAAACCGTGTTTCCCGGACTGCTGCCCCCGCTTATCCTGACCGAATTGCTGGCGGCATCCGGCCTGTTGCACGGGATCGCCGTTCTCGGCGAGCCGATCGCCCGCAAGCTGTTCCGGCTGCCCGGGGCGGCCGGATGGGCGCTGGCTTTCGGCTGGGCGGCCGGAGTCCCCGTCGGCGCTCGGGAGGCTGTGCGGCTTAAGGAAAAAGGTCTTGTGCGCGACCAGGATATGGACACGCTGCTGCTGGTCGCGCACTTGCCGAGCCCGTTTCTGGTCGTGCTCGTGGTCGGCAGCGGATTTCTGCAGTCTCCGCTGTACGGATGGGCCATTGCCGCCGGGTTATGGCTGTCGGCGGCAGTGGCGGGCTGGATGTGGTCGAGGCTGACGAAACCCGCCTCGCCCGCAGTGCCTCCGCAACCGGCGGGCCCTGCGGCCGCGACGCTGCGCCGGGCTTATCGCGCCGTTCGCGAAGCCCGCGCCGAAGACGGGCGGCCGTTCGGCCAGCAGATCGCCGAAGCGGTGACCCGCGCCGTGTCGATGCTGATGGCCGTCGGCGGCCTGATCATGCTCAGCTCCGTCCTGCTGCGCATGCTTCAATTGGCTATCCCCGGAGCGGACGCCTGGGTTGCCGTTCCCGGGGCGTACGAAATGCACCTCGGCGCCTATGAAACGAGCCGTTCCGCCCTGTTCGAGGCCGATCCCGCCCGCGCCGCCGCCCTGCTTGCCGCAGCGCTTGCCTGGACGGGCGTGTGCGGCCTGCTGCAAGCGCGCGCCGTTTTCGGGACGCGCATTCCGTTCCCCTGGCTGCGCTTTATCGCCGCGCGCCTGTTTCACGCCGCGCTGGCGCTCGCCTTCGCTTACCCGCTTGCGCTCGCCGTCCAACAGGACTGGCTCAAGCGTTTCGTTCCCGCCTGGGCTGCCGAGCCGGCCTCCATCGCGGGCGAAGCCGTCTTCGCGCTGCCGGGCGGCTGGAAGCTGTCGGCCGCGACGCTGGCCACCGCCGCCGCGTCCATCGGCGTTTTTCTGCTGCTGGCGCTGCTCGCCGCGATCATCCGTCCGTCCAAGGGCAAGCCGAAGGATCCGCCCGGTTCGTGAGCCAATCGCTTGCCCGAACCGCGCGATGTTCGTGCGCACGATCGGAAAAGAAGTCGCCCTCCGTCCGGCCCCGAAGGCCAGTCGGAGGGCGATGCCGTGAAATAAAGCTGTTGAACTTGCAGCCGCAATGATCTCCGCCGCAATTATGTAGAAGATGGGGACGTTCCGAATTTGCGCCGCAGCGCGGCTTCAACCGCCGGCGGCACCAGTTCCTGGACTTGGCCGTTGAACTGGGCGATCTCCTTGACAATGCTGGAGCTTAAATACGAATATTTCGGATTCGTCATCATGAAGATCGTTTCGATGCCTTCGTCCAGGTGGCGGTTGGTGGATGCCATCTGCAGCTCGTACTCGAAATCGGTGACGGAACGAATGCCCCGCACGCTTACCTGCGCGTTCCGGGATCGCATGTAACGGACGAGCAGGTCCCGGAAGCTGTCGATCTCGACGTTCGGGATGTCCTTGGTCACTTCCTGCAACAGCTCGGTCCGTTCCTGCACCGTGAACAGCGCGTTTTTCTTCGTGTTGTTCAACACCGCCACAATCAGCCGGTCAAACTGCTTTGCCGCCCGGCGAATGATGTCCAGATGGCCGAATGTCACCGGATCAAAGCTGCCGGGGTACACCGCGATCCGGCTTTGGCGTTCCCCTTCCGGTCTGGATGTTTTTGGCGCCATTTATGCCTCTCCTTCGTATCGATATATGGATAGAGCGACTTCGCCGTAGGTCGCATGACGCCGCCGCCCGAACGCGCCGAACCGGTCTCCGTAATCGAAGCCCGATTCATGCTCCACCACGGCGGTGGCCCCGTCCGCGACCAGCCCCCTTGCCGCCAGATCGAGCAGCCGGTCCGCGCAATCCTTCATTATATAAGGGGGGTCCAAAAAAATCAGATCGAACTTCATTCCCCGGCGCTCCAATTGCCGGACCGCTTTGGCCGCGTCGTTGCGGTACACTTCCGCTTTTCCCGCAAGCCCTGTCGCTTCCAGGTTGTGGCGGATGACCGCCACGCTTTTGGGGTTCGCGTCGATGAACACCGCATGGTCCGCGCCGCGGCTCAGCGCTTCGATCCCGAGACCGCCGGTTCCGGCAAAAAGGTCGAGCACCCGTCCCCCGTCGAAATACGGACCGATGATGCTGAACAGCGCTTCCTTCACCTTGTCCGTCGTCGGACGTGTCGAATGGCCCGGCACCGCCTTCAGCGGCCGTCCCCGGGCTTCTCCCGATATGACTCTCACGTTGCTATCCCTCGCACCTTCGCCCCGCCGCCATAAGCTCATTCGAGGCGCTGATGGTGCTATGTTACCACATTCCGCCGCGCCGCAAAAGATTGTGTATTTTCCGTCCGCACCGTCCGCAAAAAAATTTTCCCGCCCGCGCGTATATTTCCGTCCCGAACGGTCACAATGGTAGTACCGGCGCTTAACCGGCGCCGGGGACAACCGCGGAGAAGACTTACGTTTCCCCATAAGCTCTTCGTCCGGTTTCTCCTCTCCCATGAGGGCCTCGTCGCGAGACGGGGCTCGATTTTTTTATGTATTTGAACCCGAAAACCCTTGATATTGCTGCATTTTTTAGAAAAGCATTCGTTCTTGAATCGCATAAAAAATCTGTTTAATTTTCTTCTTTGGCAGCCAATTGGTAGCCATTGTCAGAAAACATAAGAATCACCTCGCAGGCAAAATAAAAAGCCCACCGGTTAGTAGACTAAAATGGTATAATCTTCTTACAACAGAATGGCTTGCAAGGGTGGTCGGCTAGTCTCCCGGAAGGGAGGTGATGCCCGTGGAAGTGTATCAGACCTTGACGCTGATGATTTCATTTGCGACATTGGTCGTTATGATTCTTTCATTCCACAAAAAGAAATAGACCGCCCTCGCCAAAGGTATGCGGTCTATTTCCACCCGTAATACCAACAAGCCTACCGCCCTTTAAAGCGGCTGTTGTCGGGGGAGTCGTGTTAGCAGCACGGCTCCCTTGATATTTTAAGCATAGCACAGCCGTTTTAAACGCGCAATCTGTAAACCATTACCCCGCTCTGCTAAAGCAGCCCAATTAATGTCGATGTGGAATCGTATATGAACCCACGGCTAACCTTTATATAAGCAGTTGATAATATAATCAATTCATTATATAATCAAACGCGAATATAACCGTACATAAGCCTGAAAGGAGGGAGATCATTGGAAGCTGTGCCGCAATCCATTGCCGAAATGGCCGAAACCCTCAAGCTTCTCTCCGACAAGACGCGATTGACGATAATGGCTTTGCTTAAAGAGCGGGAGATGTGCGTCTGCGACATCGTCGAATTGCTGGAGACCACCCAGCCGAATATCAGTCAGCATTTAAAGAAATTAAAGACGGGCGGAATCGTGAATGAAACCCGTCGCAGCCAGTGGGTTTATTACTCCTTGAATATAGACGATAAGCCCTATCTTAAAGAAATTTTGGATCAACTTCCTTCCATGAAAGACCGCATTCAGTCGCTCGGATCCAACTCTTGCTGTTAACTTGGAGGTCGCATGCTCGCATTAGCCGCCGTCATCTTTCTCGTCACGCTCGTTTTCGTCATCTGGCAGCCTAAGGGGCTGGGGATTGGATGGTCCGCTAGCGGCGGCGCCGTCATCGCCCTCATTTGCGGAGTCGTTCATTTGCACGATGTCTGGGATGTGACCCGAATCGTCTGGAACGCTACGCTGGCGTTTGTAGCCATCATCTTGATCTCTTTGATCTTGGATGAGATCGGATTTTTTGAATGGGCTGCGCTGCATATGGCTCGTCTCGCGAAAGGAAACGGAACCTTCATGTTCGTCTGCGTCGTTCTTCTCGGAGCCGCGGTTGCAGCCTTCTTCGCGAACGACGGAGCCGCCTTAATCTTAACGCCGATCGTTCTCGCCATGGTGCGCGCGTTAAAGTTCGACGAACGCATGGTCCTGCCTTTTGTCATGGCAAGCGGATTTATCTCCGATACGGCATCGCTGCCGCTCGTTGTCAGCAACCTGGTGAACATCGTATCGTCGGATTTTTTCGGCATCGGGTTTGTCGAGTACGCGAGCCGAATGATCGTGCCCACCTTTTTCTCGGTCGCAGCCAGTTTGCTTGTTCTGTACCTTTTCTACCGTCGAAGCATACCGAAGCATTATGACTTGGCACAGTTGAAGAAGCCGGCCGAAGCGATTAAGGATATCCGTTTGTTCCGAATCTCATGGGTCATTTTGGCGGTCCTGCTTGCCGCTTACTTGACCAGCGGATGGATCGGCGTCCCGGTTTCGTTGATCGTAGGCACGGCTGCCATCGTGTTCTTGCTTCTGGCCGGGCAAAGCCGGGAAATCCGCGCTTGGAAGCTGGTCAAAGGCGCGCCCTGGTCCGTCGTCGTCTTCTCGATCGGCATGTACGTCGTCGTCTATGGTCTTCGGAACGTCGGGCTAACGGATGAACTCGGAAATGTATTTAAATGGGTTGGCGATCAAGGATTGTTCATCGCAACCGTCGGTTCCGGCTTTATTGCCGCAATCCTCTCTTCGATCATGAACAATATGCCGACCGTGATGATCGACGCCATAGCCATCCAAGATACGAATCCGACGGGGATTCTTCGGGAAGCGTTCATCTACGCGAATGTCATCGGTTCCGATCTGGGGCCCAAAATCACACCGATCGGTTCCTTGGCGACCCTGCTATGGCTTCATGTATTGTCGGGCAAGGGCGTCAAGATCTCATGGGGAGCTTATTTCAAGACCGGAATCGTCCTGACGGTTCCCGTCCTGTTCGCGACGCTGACCGGGCTCTTCTTATGGCTCAAAGTTGTCGGTTAACCGAACCGTTAAAAAAACAACATTTTACGAAGGAGTCACAACAGATGAGCAACAAACCGCTTGTTTATTTTCTGTGCACCGGGAATTCTTGCCGCAGTCAGATCGCAGAGGGCTTTCTGAAGGCTCTTGGCGGAGAAAAATACGAAGTGAGAAGCGCAGGCCTCGAAGCGCATGGCTTGAATCCGCGTGCGGTGCAAGTCATGAAGGAAGCCGGCGTCGACATCAGCCATCACACATCCGACGTCATCGATCCGGAGATATTAAACCGCGCAACCTACGTGATTACGCTGTGCGGCCATGCAGACGAGCATTGTCCGGCGATCATGAATCCTAACGCGGCCAAATGGCACTGGGGCTTTGACGATCCGGCGAAGGCGACCGGCACCGAAGAGGAGATCCTGGCGCAATTCCGCGCCGTACGCGACGCTATAAAATCCCGGATTGAGAAGTTTGTTCAAGAGGGACGATAACCATTTGCCCGCCTATTTCGCGGTTTATGAACGAGCCCGAGGAAGCGAACGACGGACGGACCGAACTGTCCGCTCCGTTCATCGTTTCCCCGTCAACGTTTGGCGCGCTTATGGAGCTTTTTCGGGATTTGCCGGATCAAGCGGTCTCTTTCGTCGTATACCAGTATGCACAACCCTTTGACGGAGCGGCGGGTAGCGAAAAAAAGCGCAGTCGCTTCGTCCCGCTTTATCGGCCCTCCGATTCTTTGGCCGTTGTAGCCAAGATAATATGTTTTCACTTTGTACCCTTAATAAACCTAATGAAACAATATAAGTCATATAACTGAGTGTTTTGCATAATTCCGTTTCAGAGAAGAAGCGATAGCATATTCACTGTCGTTAAGGGGTAATTTTCGAAAATGGTATTATATGGATGAAGAAAAGGGCAGACTTGCAGAATTTTAGAACAG